>Ga0157363_1006277_pt1 | contig 11158 bp, 9 predicted proteins | sample AttsexASBM1_FD_111477 | JGI IMG/M metagenome (GOLD analysis project Ga0157363, IMG submission 111477) | Fungus gardens microbial communities from leaf cutter ant in Ribeirão Preto, State of São Paulo, Brazil - Atta sexdens ASBM1 | ecosystem: Host-associated > Fungi > Mycelium > Unclassified ...
GTTTGTGTGTGTGTGTGTGTGTGTGTGTGTGTGTGTGTGTGTGTGTGTGTGTGTGTGTAAAAATAATAAGAAATATTTTGAATATAAAGAAAGCTAGAAAAGCTAAAAAAGTAATATCTAGTTAATAATGCGATTTGTACAAAGGATAATATTATTCCAAAATTTGATAAACATATTATCATTTTTTACATTCTTTGTCAAGGACACTATAAATAAATTTTGAAGAAACGCATTTTAAAAGAATTAAATTAAGTTTAAAACTTCCGTTTTAATACATTTATTACATTTGCTACTTTTATTACATTTAATAATGTGGCTTGACTTTTTTCATTTCTATTAAGATTTTTCAACTGTATTATAACTGTGTGTATAAGCTCATTTAATTTACACCGATTGTATATTTCGATAATATGATTTTTTTGTGTCTGGGTTGTCGTGATATTGCGCGGTCAAATTCAATCGAGTCGAGTCGATCGCTAGTAAACTTGCAGAAGTATACTTGAATTTTAATTTCGGCCTGTAGATAGTTATTTCAGCACGGTGTGTATCGGTAGGGTATCGGTGACGATATCAGTAGCTGCGTGGCGCCAGTCAGCAGGTGCGTAGAATATTTCCGAGACGAACACGCGCGCCGCGACTATCGTAACATGCGCGTTAAACGTACGCTTCCACCTCGAACTACCGTGGTGAAGTACGAAGGCGCGACAGAGAGAGAGAGAGAGAGAGAGAGAGAGAGAGAGAGAGAGAGAGAGAGAGAGCATAAAACGATAGAAGGAAGGGAGATGAGAGATGCCAGAGAGAGGATGGAGGATGCTTGCGCTGATGGTGGCGGAAGTCGCGACGAAGGGTACGGGTCCGGGGGTGGATCGAGAGCGAGAGCGCTGCAACGCGTCGGAGGAGGGCGAGAAACACGGCTGACGAGAGGGTGGCTGCTGGTTAAGGGGTCCACGAACCAGAAAGCGAGAGAGCGAGAGAGAGCGAGAGAGAGAGAGAGAGAGAGAGAGAGAGAGAGAGAAGAGTGAGAGCAGAGAGTGGGAGTGGAGTTAGGGGTGAGAGGACGAGAGGGATGCTGGGGCGGTTCAGGAGAGACCGAGTTCACGCCGAGTGGAATACGGTAGTTTGTGTCAGACCACGGAGCTCGGAAGATGCTCCCGGTTGTTTACGAAACGGGCGGACCACCCTCGTCGCGACGGCGGCGTCGCGCTACGGTTCCTCTCGTTGTCGCCGCGTTGACCGTTTCCGGGAAAGCTGAGATAAACGCGAGAAACACTGGTGCCGGTAGAATCAGCAGACTAACATCTACTGCCACGATGATGACCATGGCCTTAACCGTCCTCTTGGTCCTGGTACCCGCAGCGTTTCCTGAGAAGATTCCCATTGGTGAGCGTTGTTTGTGTGTTGTACATCGTTATCGTTGTATATACGGCGCTGAGAGTCCCGAGTGATACCGAACTTACAGCTATAGACATTTTGCGAGAGACCCGTCGAGTCGAGTGCTCGCCGGGCTCAACCTCGTCGAGCACGTCTGCCGTCGGCAGAAGGGTTACTGAACTCGGGGTATACATAGCCACCGTGTGCAAACATACCGTTCGCTTATGTATTCTAAATACTCGCACGGCATGCTCCAGTAATAATATCGGCTCCTCCTTCTCCGGGGTCATCAACATCATGTCGATTACATTCAATAGAAAAATGCGGCAAAGTAAATAGCTTTATAGTAGGCTTCATAGTAATACATGACAATCGCGATCGCTACCGCCATTATTTCAATTGGAGCGCACTTAATTACAGCGCTCGAATTCGCGCTCCATTGTGCGATATTTTAATTTGAGATAATATTTTTCTGCGCGATAGGTGATGCCAGTTACATGAGGAACATTAGTAGTAGAGAATAATAATACTGGAAAGCAAAATTCTATCGATATTATATGATGTAGTCAAAAGAACGTTTCCTATTTCACACGTTGTTTACGTTGTTGGTTGCGTAATGATATCGTTATAGCATGAAAGCGCACTCTGTAAAATATAGTTAAATTTATTTTTTTTTTGTATTTGAAACTTTATTATCGTTGTTTCTTTACAAAGATAGAGACAAATAACATTTTTTTAAAACTAATTATTGCATAAAGAAAATAAATTTCAAATTTTATGATATTTTTTTCATTTACATTTTGTTATTGTGACTGTATAATACAGGAAAATATTGAAAATAACATAAATTTAATCGATTTTTAATAAGCAAATTGAATTATATTTATATCAATGTTTTTTTTAGAGTATGCTTTTAACATATTAATAAACAAATCATTAATATCAATTATAACATTTCAAAATTATGCTCGTTATTTGTTTTAATCTTTTTTTTGAAATAAGAATATTATCTCTTTTTTTCTCTTTCGATATATCGATTTACACGTAGAAAATGTTTCTTTACACACGCGTATACATAAGTTACCAAAGAAATTGTTAATGTAAAAATACGTTGGAATCAAGTCAGGAGTTATAAATTCTTCTCCATCTTAAAAAGGGAATCGAAAGAAAGTTCAATTGAGGTTGTTTTCGAAAATCTCATGTTTAGGACGAGTTTCTTGTACATGAATAATTTAACTTCGAATAATATGGCTTCTATCAATCTTGTTTTACGATTTGAAAATAAGAAGGAGGAAATAACAAGTTAAGAAGCACAAAAGATAAGGCAAACGATCATAAAAGTTTCTCATTTGGAGAACTGAACTTTGATATGTCGATTTCAAACTCACGCATGGACATTTTTTCGTCAGGTCGTGACCGAGTTTTATGAAAAAAACGCGTAAAGCGTTTTTGCAGGCGGCCAAAACGGTACTCGAAAAATATACAGATGGTATAAATACTACCGGACACGGTTCCAGCCTGATAAATATTGGAAGCTTACAAAATATTTTTTTAATCGTTAGTAACATCGTTGAATGTTTAACTTTTTACGTACTTTTGCGATACGTTTATTTATATTTCAACATACGACCCGTGTAAATATTATCGGGGTTCGCATCATTACCAATATTACAGGTACAAACAGTATTTTTCGCGACCATCTGTTTTCGACGGATATGATATTACGATATTTGATGTGTACTCAACGTGGTCACTACGTTGCAGCGGAATATATCGACACGTCGAGATTGCAGCACGCACAGTATGTATAATATAGTAATAGCGGTTAATCAATTGATTGTACCAGCACGTCTGTATTTGAAGCGTTTCAGCGCTATGTATAAATACTCGATATTTTTAATTCGATATACCGCTCTAGATCTCTGTAACAGCTTACATTCCATAACCGTATATTATCTTGTGTAGTCGAAAATTAATTCCGTCGATATTTACCGATCAGTTTGGATTGCGAAGCCATCATGTGTTATTCAGCACTGCAATTGAATGAGAATTTACACGACTTATCTGTAAGCTTCGCCTATATCATTATGCCAAAATTAACCACGATATGTAGTAAACTGCTTATCATGCGCAAATCATCAAATTATGGTAAAATAAAGATCATAATGTCATCAAATCTATATCAAACATAGATGCTATTAAATATTAGCCAAGTCCTCTTTATTTTTAAACAAGTCAGCTGCTGGAAATAGGGCTATATGGAAATAATATCATAACAGATGAAGCAGTGCAATTTAATCGATTCTACGAATGTGCACCTGCTCGCACCCGAAAATCGAAGCGTATTGTAATTAAATCGAGTCATCAAAAAGCGCTTAGCCTGGTCCGTATGAATTGTGCAAAACATTACTGCTCCGATGGATTACCGCGCGCGAACATTTACCGTCATTCTTCCGTTCTCATGAAATATTCCGCCTCTCACCAGGCACGTCGACACTCTTGTTCTCTTCCTTTCTTCTCCGTTGCCTCTTTCGTCGATCAGAAATCCTTCGAACAAAGTCCATCGCTTGTAGAATGATGCTCGTTTAAAAGCTTGACGGATTATCGCTGTTGCCAATTTTAACGGACGCGGATGGTAGCCTCGATAGTGAGAAATAGAGAAACTAATGGAATTGAAAGAAAAACAGATATATATCGAAAAGGGAAAGAAAGAGAGTGAGCGAAAGGGAGGGAGAGAGGGAGGAGAGAGAGAGAGAGAGAGAGAGAAAGAGAGAACGATGATGAAGAAGAAAGAGAAAGGATATGAGAGAAGCACGTTGAGCGAGTAGTGAATAATGAATGTCTATAGAAATGATGGCGTCTCTCTTCTGCAGTTATGCGAATGAGGAGAAACCGGGTAAGTCGACGAAAAGACGAGGAAAGTTGTGGCACGAGAAACGTCGACACGGGGTTGTGTGGATGTGGGTGTTGCGGAAAGGGTTCGTTGCTTCGTTCAAATTATGCTGCACGCGCGAGTTACGCTTCTCCTCATCGTGCTCTGTCATACTTCAAAGCCACTGCGTGGCATATACTTTTGGTGGAATTATGCGAAAGGGATAGTGAAAATATCGGAGGAAGGTAGACGGTTGACCTCGATTTACGACACATCGGATATCAACGCTCCAGTTCATATTAACGTGATGTACACGCGCCGCGCGCTCACGTTTTTTCATTAAAGCTATAAAATTAATGCGCACGTGAGCGTACACTCGCAAAAGAGTTTTAGATTTTGTTTTTCGCTTCTAGTTGTGCTATAAAGTTAATACTAAAATAGTATCACGCAATAGTGCTTCCATACGCACATATAAACGATATTTTTTGCTGTTTAAATAAATAGTGAAATTAGCACATAATATTCTTATCATTTTCACGTAAATACGAATGATAAAAGATTACAAATAATAATAAAAAATTTGAAAGATTTTAAAATATTACATATTAATACTACGTATCAGATCGATTAAAGTTTAATAAAAGAACATATTTACAAAATTTTAAATGTATATTTTCCAAATGTAAAAAAATTTCTCGTATTTATTTCACGTATTCATTTATATGTAATTTAATTGACACCTTTATATATGTAAAAGCTGAATATTTTGAGAGCACGTTTCTCTCGTGGGTAGATACGTATATTTTAGAATCTTCAAAGAAAAAGTGTTTCACCTTTAGGCAGCGTTGCAATAATATTCGTGCTTGAGTGTAAAAAAATTAATTAGGAATTTTTTCAGTTGCGCAATTGACATTTTTTTCTTCCGCCAATTGTAAGCATTAATATTATATTTTTCGTGTCAGAAATCTTCAAAAGATTTAAAAAGTTGATCTCATTTTTTTACGTATCTTTAAGCCTTTGAAGACAGTCTTTGAAAACAAGAAAAGGAGACGATAAAAGTCTTTGTTCGAAAGAAGTTGACTCACTTACACAATTCAAATTAAAATCTTTTCCTTTGCATTTCATTTTGCATGACGTGTTTCACAATCTATAAACTTTTACAATGACCTGTAAAAAATACACGACTTATTATATGTACATTTTTGTGTTGAAAACACTAAAAGTATAATCATTGTTGATACTTAAGATCGATATTAGATAGATTATTAAACTAATAATCTAACTAACTATTTTTCTGGCAAATTTTTATAGGTTTTTAAAAATAAGATAAGAGGGAAAAATGTTTTTCTAACACTAGCACACTTCTCTCTTTCTCTCTTTGGATGCGTTGAAGATTATTAAAAGATTTAATCGAGTGACAGCGACGGAACTTTAAACGTTCTTGGTATGTGATTGATATATACTCAGAATGCGCATCCACTGGCCGTATCATGGTACACGGTTGAAGATACTGGCGTGCGATGCCTTTGTGAAGGGAGGCAAGGGCATCTACCACTCAAGCAGACCCGTCGGTCGCCTAATGCGATTAATAGCACGGTACTGCCAGACAAGGGAGACAGGACCATGTGCCCGTAGCCTTTCCATCGTGCCTTGCCTTGCCTTGCATACTGTCGAAGAATTTGCCTTCCGTTGCTAGAGGTCGGCAGATAGGAAGGCGAAATCGAATTTTCGTACGTCCGAGGTATTGCGCAGAGTTAAAACGAGAGTCGGAGAGAGAGGAAATTCTTGCTGCTGCATCGTCCAAGTATCTGTTATCGCCGTTTGAGACCGGCAAGCGATTTAATGGTCAAACGGCCGAAATGAAGTTTCAAAACTATGCAGATAATTTTCTTACATCTCGATACGTCAAGAAAAAAGGTTTAATTGCGTAATCATGACTTATTATTATGCATATTTCACTAAGAACACAACATAAAGGTCTGCTTAATACCGTAATGGACTTTTGAAACTTTGTTAATAATCAAGGTATTAAAATTGTAAATATCTTGAGACGTGAAATGATTTAGTTGTACATTGATATTCTTACTGTGCAGAGGTATGAAAATTACAGAAGATCGACACAACAGAGTTACAAAGAATAAGCGTTGACGTAAGAAGCGTTCACTGTAAGAATTTTCCTATTATTCTTATTGTGATATCAGTACAAAGGACAAGCGTTCGACGCAGGCACGTTGAAATGTCGGAATGTCTCGTACGTGGTGCATCCGACTGCCAATTTATTGTTCGCATAATCGCGCGCAATCGGGCCGCCGTTATTCGGCGGCCGTGTAATGCCAAGCCGAGCTGCGCTGTGTTTCTATAATTGATGCATTGCCCTCCCTATTAGAATGACAAAACCGCTGGTTCTCGTATATGGTCATCGATGCGTATTCGAAGTCGAACACGATGCGCCGCTGCACGGTATGCCTCTCTGTGAATCGGTACCCTCCGGCACACCATCGGCATTCGTGCTTGCTGCACAGAACGTCCGCGTTCTGTGTGTTAAAGCTATTAATATAGAAATTCGAGCCCGCAAATTTCCGAAATTCACCGCGGCCGAAGATTCCGCGGTTTCATTTCCACGGCGCAATCGTGTTTCAGTTGATTTGCTTTATCGGGGTATATTTCGAGACGCCACTATCGATGAGCGGTCGCTCTTACGGTCAATTTGCTATATTTTCAAATCGTCCATTTAGCTAATAAGAGCAGAAATTATTATGTAGAAAAAAACGTATGTGCATGTTGTTTCAAATATGAATATGTATTTGTTACTATGTGTCGCTGGATAAAGCGAATTATGCGGCTTTACTACAGAATGAAAATATAAGTCACCTGGTTAATCTGTGTATGCTTATGTAACTCGACGAGTACTTTCGTGACATCTCTATTAATTCCGATTATTTCTTCAGTCACAATACAAGCGTTATGCGGTTTATTAGGACCTTATAAATCGTATTGTAGTGGTGAGTAAATAGGATTTTAAGTGAAGAACACTGATTTACTTCCTCTCGCTTCGATTTGGTCTACTAATTCTCTTGGACGCCACGAAACAATTACTCTTGCGCCCCATGGCTATAATTTACTTGGATCGTGAGTTTTTAACTTCAATCCAATTTATTCTACAATCCTCTTTTCCTGACTACATCTACTATTAGAGGAGACGTTGTAAAACTTTATTCTTTGCAAAACTTTGTTACAAACGTTGAAAAATGCAACAATACATGTTTTCGTAACAATCGCGAAACTTTGCGAAAATTCGTTTAATAAACAATTTATTATATTTCTGCACGATAGCAGGGCATTTGATTCATTTTAATAGGATAATTATAACAACCTTTGAAACGCCTATATGACGTATTTGGATGCCTTGTGCATTTGTCGTATAACAATGTATACCGGTCTGGTTGTTGAGCATCAGTGTCGATGGAATGCATATCTATCCATGTCGGGGAATAACGTTACTCTACTACTGCCACGTACGCGCCCTACGATGTCATGCTGTAGACTGCGCCCGCCATTACTATCGTTGCGGCAATAGCAGAAGCGTGGAAGCATCAGAGACGACCGCGAGTAATCCGATATTACCGAGCCGCTTTCCCTCGCGGAGCTGATATGTCTTCATAGGAGATGTCGTAAGGGTTTTCAGCCAATAGGGGCTTATTGTTACGAAAAGCGTACTTACCATTGTATCCATACAACGTGCTCGCGGTATTACATGTACCTTGCGTGTACATTTACATTGGTAAAGGTATAAAGTTAATTCCTTATTTGTGTTACATTATATTAAGATAATTATTCATGGAAAGTACGGTTTTGCTAAAATATTAAAAAATTTAAAAAATTAACTTGATACACATTTAAAAATAATTCCGTCAGACATCTAAATAATTATGTAGGACGCTAAGCATTGATGACAATGCTGCAAAAGATTTTAATATTTTAACAATCAATTTAAGTGTTCTATATAATTATTTTGATGCTCCAAACAAAATTATTTTCAGATCTATAGCTAACTAAATTTTTAGATATTTCAGGAAATTCGTTCTCTCCATGTTTCTATTTGATATAGGTATAATTTTTCTTTTAATTCTCGAAAATATATTCGAATATATATTCTCTCTTGAAATTTTTGAATTATTTTTATTACAGTTATTTAGAGATATTATTTATTTTTTATAAATAGAAAGAGAGAGAGAGAGAGAGAGAGAGAGAGAGAGAGAGAGAGAAGATGAATATCGTATACTTAGAAGATGAAAGCATATTAAATTTAATAGCTAGCTATATCTTACGATATCTGATCGATTTTTCATTCAATTGATTGCGTTTCGAAACTCCGTATGGTTATTTCTATAAGAGTCGCGCACGCATCTTGCTCGTGTATTTTTCGACTATACATGCACGCGCATGTTTGCTTGCGATGTGGCATATATCTTCCAGTATATAGGAATAACGTTACCGTTAGGTACAAGTCTACATACGTGTCTTCTCTTCGCATATGGATACCGCATATACGTTATCTATGATAGCTCGCAGTGGAAAATGTCAGTGGCTCAACCACCGAATGTAACCCGAAGCTCTTCCGCGATGTTAAAATATATATACACGTTTCGGAGATGTCTGACCAATCGACCATAGCAAACGCGTAAAATAGTGTTGCGTCTGCGACGTATCCAATTTTATGTAATAGCATAAAATAACGAAATCCGTTATTTTAAAAAATAGAAATAAAATTATTCTTACAATTAACGTAAAATGATATTACAGCACCTGCAGTCATTCTATAAAGAGCAAACTCTATAATCTTACTTAATATCGAAATAATTCTATGCAAAACTTTTATCTGTCATTTTGTGTCTATAACAAGTTTATACATGGCTTGCGATTATTTTTCATTACTCTATTATGCAATTTCATGCGCATTTCTTGAATGTATTAGAAGTAAAAAATTTCAATTTTTTGTTGTAAAGAAATTTCTACATTCTGTTTACAATCGGAATAGGGTGATTAAAAAGTTTTCGAGAGCAAGGTCGGCGAGAAAAAATTCTCTCTTAGCGATAAGCTGTCGTGGTTACGCAAGATATCGTACCGTCTGCCGTGAAGATTGCAGAAGAGTTAGTGGCGTTGGCGGGGATATCGCGCGGTAAAGGTAGTGGGAAATAAAAGACGAGGTAGTAGAAGGCGGCGGCTTTGGTGGAATCAGTCGGAGAGGAAGTAGCGTGGGAGCAAGCGGTAATGTCATAGATCGACTTGGGGACGTTTGCACAGGAAGTCAGAGGACGATGGAGGGAGGGAGAAAAAAGGCGAAAGTGAACCGCGAGAGAAAAATCAAGGATAAATCGGTAGACGAATAGGTAGGATGGAAAAGAACGAAGAGGGAAAGATAGATAGATAGGCGGGTAGAAAAAGGGAAAAAGAATTACCGTGAGAGTCGACAGAGGCGAAAAGCACGCGGAAAGAGCCTCCACGATAGTAAGAGAGACATAAGGCACGTGTGAGCTTTTCGAGAGAAACGTCGAAACGCGGTGGCGTACGAGTAAAAGCGGAAAGGATGGAAAAACGGGCAGACGAAGAGGTGGCGAGACGGGGATACGTCGGTGGTTGCGTGAGGAAATGGTAGAAGAGAGAGCAGAAACAGGACAGGAATAGAGGGATCGATGCTTGACTCTGGTCTGGTTGGTACCTATACCCTTCTCCTCTGCTCTCTCTAGCCCGGCCGCTTCGCTTCCAGAGCCGCCACCAACACCGTAGTCCGTAGTACGGCCATTTGCCAGCTTCTTCTTGCTCGGATCCGGGACGGTTATTAAAACCCGTGTGGCCCAAGTCGTGCCCCGTCACCGAAAGGAAGGCGCCGAACTTTTCCCTACTTCCGATTCTTTGCTGGAATTTAATTAAGGCCGCGACAAGGAGCGGCAACGTCGTTTCGAAGATCGGCCGACCCATCGCCTTTATAATATCGTGCTTATATTACCGACACTACCGCGCACTATCACGAACCGATTAATGCCCGAGGAGGTAATACGTCGTCCGTGCAAGAACACCGCATTGTCGCGCCGGTACCATCTTCTTCTGTTTGCACTCGAGTCACGTACCTTGAGAATTCTCGTGGCTGTTGATAGTCGTTTGTTCAAGAAATAGGCATAGCATATGCCGGTGTAATATGTCATTTTCTCACAAGATAATTTGCATTTTTGAAAATTTATTCGTCACATTTTCCATTGTCTTATTAATAAACTAAAATACATTAAATTTAATGGAATCGTTTAATTTGGAATTGTTTATTTACAAACATAACATATGTATATTTAGCTAGGATTAAAAATTTTATATATAGAGAGTATAAAATATAGAGAAGAAGGGGGGGAGGGAGACATAGAGAGAGAGAGAGAGAGAGAGAGAGAGAGAGTGTGTGTGTGTGTGTGTGTAATCTACAGTAAATTTTAAAGTAAAAGCAGATGAAAGAATACCACACTAGTCAGAAAAGTACAGAAAAAGTGGCTTCGGTCAAATCAATGGATACTGTGATATATTGTAGATTATGCTAATCAAAAGTTTCCCTAGGACAAATCATAAAAAATTGATCGATTTTGCTGTAACCTCACCTGTAACCTCAAAATTGTTATTTTGAATTTGATCGCGAACTTGGACAGTCTTTATAATGAACTATTCATTTCTTGGTAATTCTATCTTAATACTTATATGCACAGAATGAGACGAATTTTAATTGATGTAAAGAAAACATATATTCTATTTAACGAGAGATTTATCACATAATAGGCAAAAATAGAGATGTATTCTGTATCGTATACGCAGCATTGCTATAAACTTGGAAATTAAAGAAATTAGGAAAATTGGAAATGATTAAGAAAATCAGGGAAA
>Ga0157363_1006278_pt1 | contig 11157 bp, 4 predicted proteins | sample AttsexASBM1_FD_111477 | JGI IMG/M metagenome (GOLD analysis project Ga0157363, IMG submission 111477) | Fungus gardens microbial communities from leaf cutter ant in Ribeirão Preto, State of São Paulo, Brazil - Atta sexdens ASBM1 | ecosystem: Host-associated > Fungi > Mycelium > Unclassified ...
CGCGCGCGCGCGCACTTACATGTTACATAGAATCTAGCAATTTCTGTGGAAGCAAAGCAGTAAGAGTATCAAAGAGCTTCTTGTTAGAGCTTCTTTTATATATGATCCGCTCCAAATTTTTATTACCTTTTTTATTACTTTATTTTTATTATCTTCAAACTAATAATGCTAGAAAAAAAATAATAATAAAGAACAGATTGCAAATTTACGAAAATATTGTCATATTTTCTTATAACAAAGTATATTAAATTATAATATTATAGAATATAAAATATTATTACAATTTCATCCTTGGTTTTATAATAAATAGATGAGTATATAATTATGTATGTATGTAAATTACGTTTTTTCTTAGATGTTTTTTTAAATTACATATTTTTTTATTATCTAAAAATTAAAAATATTATTCTAAAGCTGTCTATATCAACAATATAAAATCTTCAATTTTTAATATAAAATAATAAAACTTTTTTATGTTGTGTATGTATAAGACTGATAGTTGTATAAGACTGATAGTTTTTTCATCACAATATGCTTAGAAGGCATGTATACGTAATCTTTAAAGTATTAGAACAATTTGTAAACAAAATATAATATGAGGGTTTCTTTGTGTATACGTATATATATGACGCGCTTGAAATGTCATTGGGTTTTACTTGCAAATTTTCATAATAAATGTGATAAACAGAATTTCTAACATAGTCATTAAACCGTCGATGAGGCGAGATTCTCATGTCGAAAATCGGAAACAATTTGATAATAAAAGGAACATGTTTTAGCGTGGCATTTACGATTTAGCCTTCAACGCGGATATAATCAGATACGCTTTTATCAAAATGATTTATTAAGACGGGTTTCTCGCGATATACCCGGTCGCTTTCTATTGCACATCTTCTTTAATTGCTCTTGACACTTTCTCTCCGCATGTTATATCATTCCCATAAGTTATTCTACTATTCCAATGTTTAGCTTCAGAATCATTTCAAGCGGTTGTAACGCAAGTTTAAAGAAGAATGCCTAAGCTAATCCGGATGTGAATCATTGGAACGGAAGCTGGACCTCCTGAGAGCGAAAGATATTGGCGGCGATTCTTATGAGAATTCCTTCAGACATTCCAAGGTAGTCTCATCATCGTGACAATAATACACTCACAAAAAAAGATAGAGCGCATAAAGAACTCCTTTTCTTCTTTTGTCGTCGAGGCTCTGTGGGACACTCAAGTCCATAACTCAATGGCACGTTCCTTACAATCATCATGAAAGCCCTTTGTCGGTTGAACAACCATAAAATCGTTCAAATACCATTCTTCTCCTTTTCACGCAGGAGGCGAGTCGCGCAAAGGCAACGCATTACTCGCAGGTATATTCCTAAACTCTTAAGACGGAGTCTAAAAAGTCAATTATCCAAATTATCATCTCTTTGTAAAGATTAAAAATATTTTGTCAGATCCAGCGTATCTACCACCTACATTCGCTATTTTAAAAAAAGATTGAAATACTTAGAAGCTTTCATGTGGATTATTGTATTCAATCAGAAATTATATACGTATTATCCACAAAAATCGTGTACATAACAATACATAAATTGTGAAATCTTTTAAAAGAAAAATTCGTACACTCTTTAATGCTTTTAATATAAAATTTTCTCACAAATATATTATTTTCACTGAATGATAATAAATTTTTTATAAAGAGAAAGAATCACATGTTTCCTGCACATGGCTTGGAATAAACCTTAATGCCTACAATTATGTCAATCAGGTTAATTACGCCAGTTACGCTTAATGTAAACCTGTAATTTACGAGATAATGCCTTCCCAAAATTACCGCGTGAGTAACAAATTCGTGTAAATAAAGTGAAGAAGAAGAATATTTATACATTGTAAAATTATTATCATTATAGATTCTTTGTAATCGATCAATGCTTTGCATTTATGTCAACCTTACGCTGAGAGAAAAGTATTTAATATTTACTAACTGTAATTGTACGTTAAAATAATTATGACTAGAAGCTCCGTTATTAGTTATTACTGCTATAATTATTACTCCTATCTTATTAATAATTATTATATTTATAGTTCTCAAAAAATATATAAATGATTTTTAAGAAAATGATTATACATTATAGTTAAATTATGATAATTGCAATCATTTTTCATTCAGAATACAAGATTCTGTATTTAAAATTTTTTTTAATGCAAGAAATATTTATAACGACATAATCGATTATTTATAACATTATTTAACTTGTTATTGCAAAAGCGAATGATTTCAGAAATCCGCAACCAGAGATCTGCAAAATTGCATAATCGCATAATAGCGTTCGAGAGAGAAGTGACATCGTAGCAATATGTAGAAAAATACGGAATTATTGAATTTTGAATTTGAAAATTTGTCATTCACGTTTGTCAACGAGATAGAAGGAATAACGATTGATAACGGGTGTACATTGCATTCCGTTTACTACTGCACTTTCACTGAGAGTCGAAAGAGTCGCCAACCTGTTTTTGAATTACGAATTCCAACTCGCTAGTTCTTACCATCGTTTAATGATTCACGAATTGCGAATACATAGTAAAGATTTTTATGTTTGTCCACACGTGTTAATAAAATCATTTTTTTGTTTATCAGTTTAGGACATAGTAAACTCATTCAGAAGCACAATTTATAGCCATATCATTGACTGCGTTCAGCAGAAGAAGCAACTTTGTATAAATGTAAAAACAACTGTTGTAAAATTCTTTAATATAATTCATTTTACCTGTAATTCTTTATTGAATCTAAATGTAAATTAATGTAATGTATAAACTATATTAAAGAATTTTAAAGCAGTTGCAAAGTTGCTTTTTTTGCTGAATGCAGTCATTAATGCATCTGTATCATAATTTCTATTATTGAAATTTTATCAATAAAATTATTAAAATATAAACAAATTATTTATTTATCAATAAATAATTTATAAACAGCCTGATTTGGTGATTCTTTTGTAATTATAATTTTACTCACATCCGGAAAGATTTGTTCATATCACTATACTCAAAATATAGTACAATATAATTTTATCGACAAAATTTATTCGATTCTATTTCAATAATGTTTTCTGTTGTTTCCAAAAATTTGTACTTTATCAGTAGTAGACGGACTTACATCCGTTTTTATGTAAGTAAATTTCTAATCCTAGTTTCATTTACGTTTTATCTTTATCTAGTTCTAAGAATTAGAAAAAAGATAGAGTAAGCTAAACCAAAATTAAAGCTAATCTATATTGGTAGAAAATGGATATTGAGTTTGTCTCCGAAAAATGATAAAGAAAGCTATTTTTTATGACCGAATATTTGTATCTTTAATTTCCAATATAAACAGTATAAATTTATAATTTCCGTTAAAATAATTTTACACAAAAAAAATAAGGTATTAACAGTATTAATGTAAATTAAAAATAATGTAGTTAATTTTTTCACAATAATAGTATTAATAAAAAAAAATACTTTGTACTCTTGCTTTAATAAGATGTTATTTGTTTCATCAATACTACTCTATATATATTGTCAAGATTATTTTTAATTAGATTATCGCTGTAAATTTCATATAGATTTAATCTTTCATGATACACACATTTTTAAATTTATAAAAAGGTATATAGGCAATAATAATTTCCTACTATAATTATATTTCGTATATTACGTATATTCGAATAAACTAAATAATATTTTATATCATATTAATAAAATTTAATTAAATAAAAGAAATTCCTACATTCAGTAAAGGCGGATCTTAGTACATAAATTTCTTTAAATTATATATAATAAATATCTGATTCTGCAAATTGCGCGCCGAAATCTTTTTCGGTCTTGAAACGCATTCGTGAGCAGAATTAAAGTAATATAATAATATCACTTATTAAATTGACAAGTAATTCAATAATTTTTGAGGCTAATAAGCTTTATAAGAATATTAACACAAATTTTAAATGTGCGAATAATTTTATTGTAAAAAAATTTAATAAAAAATTTAATAATAAATAAAAAATAAAAAAATAATCAAAAAGAGTACAAAATAAAAAAATAATAAAAGCAGTTAAAAATAAGAAAAACATAATATGTATTATAAATAAAAAAAATAATATACGCGTTCTCATGTGTCGCAATTTGGTGCGCATCACCTAGTTATTAATTATATTATATAACTACTAATTATATTTATATAACTACTATTAACAGTTAATTTTTATAAATAATCAATTTTTTAAAATTGTATCTCTTTCAACCGTATTAGCTGATATAATCCAACTTACCAATATGTGGGAACGAACGAACGGTGTTGGCCGATCTCGCGTGAATACCCGGCTTCGCGATATCCGCGATACCGATGGCGTTCTGACGAGCGTGAAGATCCCTGAGCGATTTCGGGATGTGTACTCGACCTTGCGGCCTCGGTCTCTTCGTGAAGCCCAGGAGGGAGAGCAGGCTGGCCTCCATCCCGGCTATCACCTGATCGCGATCCTTCGTTCCGAAGTGATACGACGACGTGGCCGTGTCCGTGTCGATGCGTAGGTAAGTCCCCGCGTTAGCATTCACACTTGCTAGCAGCGTGACTGCTGCCACAAGCACTAACCCCAGCGGCAGCGACATGCGCATCGTGACGTCGTCACTCACTTACGTTACCTCCCTGAAAGCACGAAAAGAAGAAATGTGTTAAAAGAGACTGTCATTGTAGATTAGTGACTCGCTACTGTTATGGGTAGTACAATTATTAGATTCTGAATTCTAGCTCGTATTTGATAAATACGAGTTTCTTCTTAATACGAGAAACTGGACTAGTCATGAACTAATCAGAAAGTCATATTAATATCTTAAGACATTTCTTAAAATAAGACTGGATTATAAATACCCTAGACTGAGATCACATGCATAAGACAGAACTCTGTTATTTGATATCACTGAATATATACAAATACAATTTAATATTGTCTGCGTTCAACAGGAAAAATAGCTTTGTAATTGTTATAAAATTATTTAATATGATTGATCTTGCTTTAATTTCTTATATCTAAATCTATGTATGATTGATCTTGCCTTTAGTTCTTCATTGAATTTAAATGTATAAATCATATTAAGGAATCTTACAAGAGTTGCAGAGCTGCTTTTTCTGCTAAATGCAGCCATTATATGTAACTGGAAACGATCAACACGCGATCATGTTTATTTTTAAATCGTATTTTTATTCCTTACAAATTTAATAATTTTGTACGAAAAAAGTAAAGTATTAGAACGTTCTTACAATCGATTTCAAGTGAGTATCTTCTACTCAATGGTCTTCTACAGAAGAATCACGGGAGAAAGAGCTCCTTTTACCTAACAGGATGACAACAGGACTGAGGTGTTCATTAGAGAATGCACAACGGTCTAAAAACTCCAAAGGTCCAAAGAATTTAGAGAAGGGATGGCTTAGATAAACTATAATCTCTCAGGTTGTTAAATAGCTAATACGAAAGCGATGAATCATTACAATGCACTTAAAGAAATATTTTGTTATCTTTATTCGAGAATAGATACATTAAAAATATTAAATATTTAAATTTTTTCATTAATCCGAATTTCATTTATCTAATCTGTTGTTTCCTATTAATTATACTTAAGTTTAAAGGATTCTTGAAACAAAGAATAAATTCACAGCACAAATGCAGGCATAAACAAATTTGTATTAAAACATTAAATAATGGTTAATAAGATACTTAATATTTTCGGCCAAGTATACTTCATATATAGAAAATTCTTCAATATTTCTTTCCTATTTTAATATATAAGAAAATCTATGAAAAGCATGCAATAAAATTAAGATATCAACGAAAGTATACAATAAAAATAATATATTTTCAAATCCTTGAATACCTTTAGAATGATTGAGATGTTCATTAGGAAATGCATTAAGAAATTTAAAGAATTCAGAGAAGAAACACTTGAAAAAATCTTGTAGCCGCACATTATTCAACCAGAAAAGTACAAATCAGATATAATAAATCTACTAAACATTCTAATAGCAATAATCAGAATTCTGATATTTGTACTTCTTTGTTGGTACAATTAAACATTTTTCTCTGTGAATAAAACAACTTTCCCTTAGAAAAATTAAATTATAAAAATTAACATCAACGAAGGATATAAACAAGGGAATAAAGATTTATCTTCAACAAATTTTTGAGCATCTTCATAAATTTTTAATAAAAACTTATTCGAAGTGCCATGAAGCCAAGTGAAATTAATTCTATGTTAATTTTTATAACAGTTCTACATTAGAAAAAAAAAAGTAAATTTTAATAAATATTAGATATGGGAAAAAGTTCGTGGCGTTTTTCTCGTTAGGTGACATTAAAAAAACGCCACGAACTTTTTCTCATACCTAATACTTGTCTGAATAGTACTATTTTAACATTTACTTACAGTAAATAAATATTTAACAAAATGAGGATAATTAAAACAAATTAATGATATATCAAATAAATATACTATATTTACATTTAGTAAATATTCAGTTAGCACTGTATTCTAATAAATATTTATTAAAATTTAATACATTTTTCTCTCAATGAATGCAAAAGGAATGTTGACGCATTTCATTTAATTTAATTTAACTTCGCGAGATCTCTCAAAATACAGCAAAAACTCGAAAATTGTCCTTAGCGGAGCTGCATAATGACTCTCTGAGTCAGCATTAAAGCAAAGGAAGAGCAGGCCCAGGAGTCCAATTCGATTGGCCATCGGTTCCAAGGGGCCTACCAATAGATGAGGAGGGATTTGTCGAATCGGACTCTGTTTCAAAGTAATCGCTTTCTCTTACTCTCGAGTGGATTTTTTTTACGGATCTTATATACGGTGATTCAAAAATACTTTCAAAGTCTCATAGAGTGAATTGGACGATTGACAAATTCAATGGAAAATACAAAAATAATCGCATAATCATTGCATGAATTTCTTTTTATATCATAATTATATCCAGATATATTCACTTTCCTTCTATAATCACCTTTTATTGTTGATTAAGCTGATATTTGATTGAGAATGCATGCCCAGTTGAACATTATTACTTCTTACTGGATTTAATAACTTAATAATTAGCTTGGGCACACTTTTTTTGATGAACTTACTCTATTATTAGTAACAATACAGGCGCGAGTAGCACGTAAAAAAGTAAAATACATAAAAGTAAAATACATAAAATACATGCGAATGTTTTACGAATATAGCCTATAAAGTTTAAATATCATACGTACGGTTTGATAAATAGATAAATCAGACTTTAATCATAATACATAATAATAGTTCATCAAAATCTATGCATGCAAAACTTTTACGAGTTTTTAATATGTTTGGGTTGGAGACCGACAAACTCGAGAATAAGTAAGAGATATCAACTGAATCAATGATGAGATGCACATATAAAAGATTTATGTAAAAAATACTGGATTTTTTACATTAATAAAATCTGGATTTTTTTATATTACAATTCGATCAATAAAACTTAATGGCAGCGAAGCAATACGATAAATTCCAATCGGAGAGCTTAAACGTGTTAGAGCATCGTGTCAGATCTAATTGAGATAGGTCATGAGATTCGTCAATATTAAAAAAAAACCTCCAAATTTCTCACTAATATGAAAAAAATCCAGCATTTTTAATAAATTTATGTGCACCATTTATTAGATTAATATTCATATCTCTTGAATGAGCTCACCTGTCTTTTCTCTCGTCATTTTAATTGAGCCATCTCATTTAAATGCGATTATTTACCCGGCATATTCTCTGCATTGGAAAGAATCTAATTGCATTAATTAGAATTCTGATTGAAAATAGACAAATCAGAATAATTTTCTTAATTGAATCTATTATAATTCTAGTTGAAATAACCAGAATTCTGATTGATCTGATTAGAATCGTGGAAAAAAACTCAGGTGTGCCATTGCGCATACACATTTCTAATTATCCAATGAGAATTGAATGCCAGATACCTATTTTGCGATGATTTGAATCGACATCATTATTTTTTTACTTATATATTTTTGTGTTTTTACTTAATTATGTGTGCTTATATTGTCAATTAAATCTAAATTCTGCATGGAAACTAAATTAGATTACAATGCTCATCTTTTCGGCAGTGTATAATTTAAATATAATAGTTTAAACAAATGTAATAGTCTATTTGAATATGACTACATTTGACATCTGCGCAAAATTATACGAAATTTGTTAAAATATTTATAATTTTATTGGTCTAAAGTAAATTTTTTCACTTCTGTAATTTTCATCTCGATTTAAGATACACAATCGATTTTCTAGTTCGTTCATTTTCAGAAGGTCAATTGTATATCTTGAAATGATGTAAAAATTACAAAAGTGAGCAAAATTACTAGAATATCTAATTTTATTGGTGAAAGATTCGCCTACTAAGTGAATTCGCTTTTGTAATTTTCACCTTGTTTTAAGATACACAATCGACTCCCAGAAATTTTTCTCAATGTTGAGAGGAGTTGATCGCGCTCTCAAAAAGTCGTGACTCGCGCTCGCTATTCGGAGAGTGTGACGGCTTTCGCTATAAGTTCGCGGCTCGATAATAATTTCGGAATCGATCGAACATTGTTTGCGTCGTGACATACTTGCCATATACATTAACGGTAGAGTTCCGTCGGTCGGCCGGACAAAACTGGTTTTATCCGCGATTTTTTTAAGCGCGCGTTTCTCAAAGGCGGGGAATATTTATGCGACTCGCTCGGTGGACGCTGAACGGATATATGTTCCATTCCCCTCTCATCCTCTGGTCACACTCTCGGTTTCATTCAGTATAAAATGCTGAGATCAGCGAACGACTTCTTCCGTTAACGTTATGCCAGAATGAATTATCGTATCAGAATTACTATCAGGAACTCTAGAACTTCCCCTTTTTGGGAAAGAACCAAAGAGCTCTATTAATTATCGAAATTTTGACAATGGGATATCAACTTCACAGAGGTCTGGAACTTTACGATCTTGCATGTGATATGGAAACAAGCATCTTTCTTAAACATATTGATTTTCTAATTTGAATTTAAATATTCATGATCGATCATTAAGCACGAAGAATATTATATCATAAAGCAAAAAAATAATTATAGATACGCAATGTAATATCGGCGTGAATATTTTTAGAAATTTTTGTTTTTAAAATTGCGATAAAATGCGCTTTAAAATTGTGGTCTGATCTACACTCTCAACACTCGTGAACATCATTTATTCTTGTTTAATATTTAATAGGACTGTTCGTGTTGCTTGCACTTTTTGCATTCAGAATCTTCACTTTTTTTTTTCAATGTCCGAATATATATTTGTCCCGTTTAGCAACGAAAAAATCTAATAGCTGCGTTCAGTTGGAAAAACAACTGTTGTAAGATTCTTTAACATGATTAATTTAGATATTTAGATTAACAAAGAACTAAAGGCCAGAATCAATCAATAAAGAATCTTGCAATAGTGGCAAAGCTGTTTTTCTTGTTAAACACGGCTAATAAGAATGGCTTCAATAGAAACAACAGTAATTGTTATAAGATTTTTTAATATATAATTGATTCAAATCTAGTGGGAAAACTAAAGACAAGATTCAATTATATTAAAGAATTTTACAACAGTTGCAAAGTTGCTTTCCCTGTTAAACACACTTAATGATGCAAAGAGCGTTGTGAGCATAAATAAAACTCGTTTCGCAACCTACGTAAACAATGCATTCTGTCAAAGTTAATTGAAACTGTAAGTTCAAAAATCGTCAGAAAATTATTAATCGTAAATTGGGCAATTGGTTCGCATATACGTAATGCAAAAGAATTGAAATATTTTCTATTGAATGAAAAAAGGAGGTGCTATAAAAAACATCTTAGTGACATGAAATTAAATACGGAAAATCGCAAGGCATTCGAATGAATCATAAACCATGTAATAAATATGCATTAAGAAGATACATTATTAGCAAAATACCACTTCTCTCGTAATTGAACACGATATTTTCCTCTTTTCAATTCTGTAAAACACAAACGATGTTATGGTATGGTATGATGTTATGGTATGAGTTCTTGATATTCGTATGTTATATATGAACAGTATATTCTCATCACTGTATTCGTGTATTCTCATTAATAACGATGTTAATTAATTAGCCTAATAATTTCCTTTTCTCATCGAAGATACATACCTCTTTTCATTCTCGTATGTCTTCTAAAAGAGGACGAGAATGAAAATTCTTTCACTACACAAATCGTATTTAAAAATCATATATATAAACTGGTACCATCTTTAGGCCTATTTTTTTTCAAAGTTCTGAATTGATGTACATTGGTGTAATAAACAAATTTATTTGTTTCACTTCAACTTATTGCATCAATGTATACATTCCCATCAGAACTTTCTTCAAAAAAGAATAGATATTTTAACACTAAAACTGCTAATAGTACCATTTTGGTATCATTTCAATTTTTTTCTTTTTTGTATTAGATATTATGCAGTACAGAATATTGAAAATGTGTGAGTATATAAAATATGTGAAATAATTCTAATAATACAAATAATATTAAAATAATTCTTCACTAATCGAAAACAAGAATAGGAAATCACCTTCGGCTATTCTAATGTTATTATCTTTTCTCACATTTTTCATTTTTCTTCATTTTCTTTCATCTTTATTCTCAAACATTTGATTTTTATTATACTTATAACTGTTTCTTCAATGTGTTCCCTACAATATATGTACGTACAAATACATACATGCTTGATACGATGATCGCACTCGTTGGGGAAAAGAAAAAAGAAGAGCAGAATCAGAGATGAATTATCATTTGATCGCGATGCTAGAATTGATCGGACTCCGATTTGCGCCAATCGCGCGTCTTTGCTCGGACTTGGCAGATGACAGCGGGATACAATATGGCGGTTTATATCACTCAGTGGGATACATCATTAGCCCATCCGCGGCACGAGGGCTCGCGGTCCTCTCGTGCGGTCCCTGGCAGCAGAAAGAGAGAGAGAGAGAGAGAGAGAGAGAGAGAGAGAGAGATGAGGAGAAAGAAAAGGTTGGTGAGACCAGAGCCAAGCTGTCTGCCGCCGCCGCCTCTCTTGCGTTGGACCGCTGATGGCTCGCTCAC
>Ga0157363_1006279_pt1 | contig 11156 bp, 9 predicted proteins | sample AttsexASBM1_FD_111477 | JGI IMG/M metagenome (GOLD analysis project Ga0157363, IMG submission 111477) | Fungus gardens microbial communities from leaf cutter ant in Ribeirão Preto, State of São Paulo, Brazil - Atta sexdens ASBM1 | ecosystem: Host-associated > Fungi > Mycelium > Unclassified ...
TATTTTAAATAATAAAATTTTTTTTTAAAAGTTATATTCTCGTACTTTTTTGTCTGATATATTCTACACATATTTTTGAGCTAAAAAATATCTACATGTCAATTATATATATTATATATATATATATATATATATATATATATATACATATATTGAAAAGTAAATAATTCTTCACATAAATTTAACAACAATTTTAATAGTTTAATAATTTAATAGTAAGTGACTCAATTCAATGATAGAAGCATTTGAAGTAGTTCATCATGATCTTATGGTTAACATAACTATTTATAAGTAACAATTTAAAACATCGTATATGAATAATTGAAGATTATTCTAATTTAATTCATAAAAATAATAGAATTACAAAGTTTATATTTATGATGTTTTATGATGTTTTAGTATGATATTGGCATGAAAATGATTACAGCTCTCGCAAAGAGATATGGAACTAACTATACAGTCGGAAGTATTGCCGAAACAATGTGTATGTAGAAGAAAAAAATTTCATTTATTTTTCCCTCTCTCTCTCTTTTTCTCTCCGCCCTTCTATCTACTTATCTATCTGTATATATTTATATCTTATCAATACTTAAATATTTTTATATTTTTTTCGATTGATTTATCAAACAATTTCTTTTTTTTATCATATTAAAAATTTTGCGAAATTGATGCAATATTATTGCATCACATTCCGAGTTTATAATAATTATGTACAAAAAGATGATTTTTTAAACTTATTCATTTTGTATTTAGATGAGGCTTCTGGAAATACTATCGATTGGATAAAAGGCACATATAATAAATCAATCGTCTACGTTTATGAATTACGTGATAAAAGTCAATACGGTTTTTTGTTGCCCCCTGAGCAAATTATCCCGACTGGAGAAGAGACTTTGGATTCTATCATAGCCATGCTTAAAAAAGCAAAAACTCTAAAAAATATGGGTATGAATTTGATACCATGCGGTGTTTACATAATTTTCACCATGTTGGTAGTGATATGTACATCAACATAATTTAAATATACTTACATTAAACTATAATCCGAGAATAGTATCTCTTTCTACATCCCAGCGTCTCAAAGATGAAGCTTACAGTTTTTTTATATCAATCAGAAATTCATATTTATTTTACAGTTGGAGTTTCCGAGACCTAATATTCATAATAGAAAGAATTTATGACATAAATTCGTAGTCCAATCTATCAAAACCTGCTGAAGTATAAAAATCATCTCAAATGATCGTTTATATAATACGAGTTCTCATATTGTAACAATGTATATTATAAATTCGAAATATAATGTGTTGAATATAAAATGAATATAAAATGAATTATAAGTACTTACAATATTATTTATAACAAATAAATAAGTGACAATGTATTAACTATAACAATTAATGTAAAATAGGAAAAATAGCAAATAACGAATAATAAAATAAAGTGATGTGAAATTATCTAATACAAAACAAATTTTGTAGTAAATAAATTATTTGTCAAAACTCATTACAAATTAAAAAATATTTTTAAAAATTATTAATAAATAATTATTAATTGTTACGCTCAATTTGTAGAATTTACATAATCTTTAAATATTCATTTTTCTCGAATTCCAAAAAATATAAATTACATAAATTACATAAAATATTCAAAAATACTTTATGTAATTTATATTTATATTTACAATTAATTCAATTTATAATTTATCATAATATAATAAAAAATAATTTTCATTATATAATATTACATAATACAATAATAATAAATTATTATTATTGTAAATATAATAAAAATAAATTATGATTTTTTATGATTCTGGAGAAGCAAATATGTATAAATGACTTTCTATCATAGGGAATAGTTATAACGGAGATTATGCGTATATCTTTTAAATGATAAAAGAGAAGGTGAATTACAACAATACGTGTATCTTTTAAATGATAAGAGATAAAATGATCATATGAAAAATAAAAATAGTTAATACTTCTATATTAAAGCCTGTGTTTTCCTCATAATGTCAAGTTATATGACTTTATCGTAAAGGAGACTAGGGATAGTTATAACAATGTGTAACAATGTGTAAATCTTTAAATGATAAGAGATAAGAATATGAAGTACAAAAATAGTCAGTACCTATATATTGAGGTCTGCGTTTGCCTCATGACATCAATCACGCGTGCGCCGCATATAAAAGAAGTTTTATATATATAAAATATAGGGTGCTCAGATAAGTCATGTAAGTGTAAATTTACAATGTTATATTTTTTTGTTTTAAACTTTCAAATAAAATACTTTTTATTATGTTTTCATTTTATTAATTCTAAAATATGTTTTCTCAAGCTATGTGCATGTCTTTTTTACTTTTAAAGTGGTTTCAAATATATTTCAAATATATAAATTTTTACAACATCGATTTGGCATTAAAAGTACCACATCGCCAACTATAATTACATTGTAACACACTATTGTAATTAATGGTAAATGTTAAGAAGAACTCGCTTATTTCAAATTTTGATAAAAATACACCAAATCGATGCGTTTTCGCGTAAAAATAAAAATTTGACAAGAAAAAAGTGTTCTTTCGTGAACTAAAATATTTTAAATTGACTATTCAGATTAGAAAATACGAATGTGTTGTATTTCTTATTAAATACTAAATATAAGCATATTTAAGCCTATAACAGTCAAAACTAAATCTTCTCAATACCTAAATAATTCACAGTGAATTATCTATATCCTATATATTTACTTGCATATATACCATATTTTGTAGTTATTCACACTGCGCGCCGAAATTTTGTATATATATCTATAGGATATAGATAATTTACTGTGAATTATTTAGGCATTGAGAAGATTTAGCTTTGACCGTTATGATAATATTAATATAATATTTTTCCCAATAAATTTATTTAAGGTTTCAGCACATTAACATCCTTATAATATGATATTAGATCGAAGATTGAGAATTTGCTTGTCAATTTAATTTAATTTGTGATATTATTGCAGTAGTTGGACTGATTACAACATTACTTTGATTTTAAGTAAGGCTTAAAATTCTTTCTGTCTCTCTCTTTTTTTGTCTCTTCAAAACGAGACAGAGTTAAAATGAGATAAAATTTTAAGTCTCACTTAATCAAAGTGACATAGTGCAACTAGACCTAATTGCATTTGATAAAGCCCGGAAAAAGGTTTGAATGTGCTTATACTTAATATTTAATTTCATGTCGGTTTTAATAAAATCTTATAGTATTTCTTATTGTAATAGATATATATAGATATAATATTATTCACTGCTTTACAAATTCTCTGCTTTAAAAATTAATTATCTGTTATGAAACACACATTTATTGTTTTAAAAACACAAACTGCTTTTTAATAATCAATTTACTGATTTAAAAAATAATATAAACAAAAATAATATAAGAAGATAATTTCTGTTTTAGAACAGATAACTTATATTTAAAGCTGAATTGTTTTTAGAGAATTTATGTTTTAGAACAGATAATTTGTTTTTAAAGCAGTAAATTTCTGTTTTAAAGTAGATAATTTGTTTTTAGAACATGTTATTTTTCCTAGTTCTGTTTCATTTTGCCCCAAATCAACAAAATGTACTAATTCGGATTTTAATATTTTACTCGTAAACAGTTTAAAATTATACCCTTTTGCAAATAGTACCATAAAGCTAAATAATTGTTGCGTCATGTGCATTAAAAGAAATAAACATATATGTCATAAATAAAGAAATATATGTATATTTCTAAAAATTGTTACAACTGTCCCCAGTCTCTCCTACACGGAAAAATAGCTACAGTTACCACGACCAAAAGTCGCTCATCAATACATTTTGTGGATATAAGAGCTATAGTACGATTGTGTAACTGTGATTGGCATCTTACGGTTATCACAATCAAATATATTGATGGGTGAAAATTATCATTATTTCCAGTTGTGGTAACCATAACATTTTTTCTGTGTAGTGACTTAGCCTTTCGTTTTAAACTGTTATAAAATGAATATAAATTGTATAATATGTTTCGTTTTTTTATCTGTAATTTTTTTTTATATAATAAAATGCCATGCTAACTTAATAATTTCTATTTAATTCTTATCAATGATATATGTTTGACTTTATTATTGTATATTCTTTAAACTATATAATTACACAGATATATTAATTTTGTTAAATGATTTTGAAAACATATAAAATTACTTAATATATTGTAGTGAATCCTTCTTTCGCGATAGGAGGTGATACTTATACTGAATCCACATTTATTACAGTTTACAACGCGAGGTTTCTCCCTCCATGTAGGTTTACTATTATAAATGTATATCTTGTATTCAAAAATTATATTCTATATTTATGAAACTTATTTTGTTAGTAACTTTTTAAATAATAATGATTCTAAAACCTTTGAAGTCACTCAGGATCATAACCTTGATAACATTGTCAAGATCAAGATCAATGAAAATATTAATGATATATAATTAATATAATTAATATATTCATGCATTAAAATTAAAGAAATCTATAATCATCATGTGGAAAATAATATTATGTACGATCATGGGCCTGGTGATCGCCGAACAGACTACTTTTGACGATTACAAGGTCATCAAAATTAATGTAACTACAAACAAGCAAGTTGAATTGCTTAATCAGATGGTAAAGGATCCTGATCATGTGAGTAGATTCAAGCATGAAGATAAACGCAAATTAATATACTTTGTACAAAAGCTACCTTTTTTAAAAGATTTGTAATGATCATATTAACTAAAATCCGAAAAAAATTTGTATTGATTATATCAGCTATAAGATAAAAAAAATTAACTTCATAAAAACAGCATAATGTATGCAAATTTCTAAAATTTATATAATCAGTATATAATTATGATCCCCCCCCCCCCCCCCTCCATACAGACAAGTTGCTATTTTGAGTCTAATCGAACTGAAAAATATCTTTATGTACTCATTTCTTAATTAGTCTTCATTTTTTAATAATTATCTTAGTAGATATTTTTATATGCACAGAATAATAAGATATGAATCAATGATGATAAAGAATCAGTGATAAAGAAAAATTGATGTAAAGAGAACATATAATAAAATATCACAATTTCAGTCAATTTGACCGCAGCCATACTATAGTCATTTAAAAGTCCTTTATAACATTATTTAATTACAACATTTAAAAAATATAAAACTTGATATGTAACTAATTTTTTAAATTAATATTAAGTATATTTTAAATAAACAAAATTAAATATCATTTACAGTTTTCCTTCTGGAAAGAACCGTCTGTGAATAAACAGGCGCAACTTATGGTAGCCCCGCAGAAACTGTCCGAATTCTACGAATTGATGGCACAGATCCAAGCACCCTATAAAATTTCTATTGAGAATGTTCAGGCATTAATCAATCAAACGGCAACCGCAAAAGCATCAGAAACATTTGATTTCACAAAATATCATACTCTCGATACAATTTACAATTATCTAGATGATTTGGAAAAGAAACATCCCGACATAGTACAAACTGTCGTGGCCGGTAAATCATATGAGGGTCGTGAAATTAAAGGCGTCAAGATTTCCTTTAAACACAATAATCCTGGAGTTTTTTTCGAAAGTGGCATTCACGCTAGAGAATGGATCGCGCCTGCGACTGTTTTGTATATCTTGGATCAATTGCTAACCAGTAACAATACAGACGTTAGAAATCTAGCTGAAAGTCACGATTGGTATATCTTCCCAGTGTGCAATCCTGATGGATACGTGTATACGCACACCACGGTAAGCATGGTTTTTAATGTCTAGCGCTGCTTTTCCAATCATCGGACCAAAAAAATAATGACGACTTCTTATTGACAAAAAGTAATTACTAAAAGTAATTACTAAAAGTAATTACAAAAAGTAACTATTGTTCGATAGATTAAAATAGTAAGAAAAATTAACATTTTTAGTTATATTTTCAGAGTAATTATAAGATTATTTAAAAAAAAAACATTTACTCTTACTTTCTATCTTTGGATAGATTAACATAAGTTGTCAAATTTGACATGCCAAAAAAAGACATGACAAAAAGTGATCAAAGTTAGTACATGACAACGCTAATGAAAATATAAAACATTCAATAATTTATAAATTAATATTTAATTACATGAATATTTTTAATTTATTTCAGAACCGAATGTGGAGGAAGACACGTAAGCCATACGGTAATTGTTATGGCACTGATCCTAACAGAAACTGGGGTTTCACATGGAAAAGTAAATTTATATTATATCAAAAAAAAATTGAATATATATAGTATCTAATAAAAAGTCGAGATTATTTTATGGACTTTGGAAAGCTTATGATATTAAGATTAGAATTTGATATTTCTAAATATTTATTATATTTATATATATAATTTGATATCTTCAGATGCAAGCGATGACAGTGGCCCATGCACTGAGACCTACCCTGGACCTGCGCCGTTCTCCGATATTGAAACAAAAAGTCTATCCAAATATATCGAATCCATTTGTGATCAATTTGATATATACCTTTCATTCCATAGTTACTCGCAACTATTAATGTTCCCTTATAGTTACACAGTAAAACACGTTGACAATTACAACGACTTGGTGAGTAAATCATTAATTATATAAAACAAATAGAGCTTTGAGAAACATATAATAAAATAATTATGTATAAAGAAACAGTATTGAATTGGTAAAACATTGTAATTGTTATTACTGTATTTATAAGTGAGATACATTGAAAAAAATTCCTAGTTATTAGCCACCAAATATTGAGTGAAATAATTTCAACTAAATGTTCCGATATAATTAAACTTTACCTTTACAAATATTTATATTTTTAGTATTTTAAGTATTATCGTTGGTAATATCATTTAGTACTTATATTTTAATACTTACTAAATATTTGTAGAGATAAAATAATGTTTAGTTATATTATTTCAACATTTAATTAAAATTATTTCATCATTCAATATTAATTAGCTATAACTACTCTTTTTTCAGTGTATCGTTATCTAAATTACGAGTCAATGCAAACATGATTATACAGGATGTCTTTTCATAATATATATATCATAGTGCCAAAACTGCTACAGCGATTTCACATAAAAAAAAAGTCAAAAATGTAGTAATTGATTCAATTCTACATAAAACAAATTTTGAAGCAGTTCATGTTGCACTACATTTATCATTAATCTTCGTTGTAAAAATACAAGATTTCATTACCCATAATGATGGCTAAAAATAATTTGAAATTAATTTCTGATACCAAATTTCGAATACTGGCTTTATAATATTGTTTATAAATGGAGCAAATTTTTACTCTGATTGGTTATCCACTACATATCTATAAGGGATGAAACATATGGTCTTCTTACATAATGCTTAATATAATTATTTATAAGAAATAATTTGAAATATCATATATGAATAATGGAACATAAAAAATTTACATAATTTCAACAATTTTTCAGAATGATATTGGCTTAAAAGCGAAGATAGCTCTCGCTAAGAGATATGGAACTAACTACACTGTCGGAGATATTGCCGAGACAATATGTATGTACAAAAAATTTTATTTATTTTGTTTTCTCTCTGCTCTTCCTTTTCCTTTTCCTCTTCCTCCTCCTCCTCCTCCTCTTCCTCCCTCTCTCTTCTCTCTCTCTCTCTCTCTCTCTCTCTCTCTCTTTCTCTCTCTCCCTTCATAAAATCTCCCTTCATTAAATAAATGAATTTTCTCTCTTTATTTTTAAGCATAAACTGTATGATCTGTTCTTCTGCAATCATTGATGTCTAAAGAGTCGAGTATATTAATTATAATTACTCACTCTCTTTACTTAATCTTCTTTTATTTAATTCTTTAACAAACGAAACAAATCTTTATATATGCTAGTTATTGCGACAAAATATCACCATAGTCTCAGCGATCAAGTTGGCATTAAGACATTTATCACTAGTAAAGAGATTCAGATCCTGGTGTAGATAATATTTTCGTAATAAATTATTTACAGCTTTTTAGGATATTTATTACATCAATACGTTATTTCAGTATAAGATTCCGAAAGATTTAAAATTGATTTCGGCGCAGTTGTAAAACTGGATGTATATAAATTCACACTAAAATATATATTATATAAGCCAATTAAAATCCAATTAATTATAAGTCAATTATTAAAATCCAATTCAGACCAATACAGCTTTTTCGTTACTTATTGTATTATATATGTATTTACATCTATCTATCGTGTTTAATTTTCTATCTTGTCTATATCTAAATACTTTTTATTTTGTTTGAATAGTTTGTTGTGAAGAATCCCTTCTTCCTATTATAAAAGCATTGTAAAATTGCAACAATTATTGCATTCCTAGTTTAAAAAAATTTTTAAATTATATTAAAAAATATGCTTCTTTAGACTTACTATTATACTTAGATATGCTCTTATTATTTTTAGATGAAGCTTATGGAAGTTCTCTAGATTGGGTCAAATTTACTTGTGGTACATCTATCCTGTTTGCCTATGAATTACGTGATCAAGGTGAATACGGCTTTTTGTTGCCCTCTAAGGAAATTATCCCGACTGGAGAAGAGACTTTGGATTCTATCTTGGCCATGCTAAAAGAGGCAACTGTACTTGGATATCCATAGATGAGTATGGAAAAATAATTAAAATTGCCCAAATTTTGTATAAACATTGATGGCACATTCTTATATTTGACAATCTGTTAATTTTTCCTACAATATTATTTACATCATTTGTAATACAATAATAAATTTTAGTCTTTCCATTTTTAACAATAAATGATGTTTTAAATTAAAAATTGAAGATTTGAAAATATTATTGAATAAATAGTATAAAAATGATACATTTTTCTATATTCCCATTTCAGAATTTTCCTATTCCATCTCAATAGTTTGGAGTATTCAGAATTGGCTAGCTCATGTATAAATACACGAAATGATCTCGCATTATACTGTAAATTCGAGACACTACGTGCCTCTTGATGTCTGAAACAAGCCTACATCGCAATGATTAAGTTTCCGTAAAATAAGATTACCCAGAGGACTTGCTTAATCATAATTTAAATGTCTACGAAGAGAAATTCGTGTTATACTGAAGAGAGACTCGCAGACTAGCAATTATTTTGCGCACATATTATGACACACTGCATCTCCGAAAAGATTGATAATATCATGATGCTAAGTTTTCAACTTTATTTATGTTGTATTGTACACACATCTTTTCTAAAGATAAAAATGGTTCTAAAGAGAAAAATGGCTTTTTCCATTTAACTGTAAATTTACTCTATTTAAGTTACTCTATTTTTAAGTTACTCTATTTGTAATTAAACAGAATTTGAGAAATACGATCGAACCTTTTCAAAATCATTTATAATGTTACGCAAAGATTATAGTCGTTGAGAGAAAGAATTTACTAGAGCCAAACGATTTGTAGAGCTATCTTTATTCAGCGGTGAGTCCAAGATTTAGCAGAATCCCGTCAATTTTTACCAGTGCTTTGTAATGTATATTCGTAAAGCGCGTTCTTTTCTTTTTGATAGCGTGTATATATTATCGAAAATAAAATGGATCGTGGCCAAACGCGATGCGCATGCAAGGAATTGCCGAGGAAAAATCATAGCGTTCGTTTCGTCTTTATGGTGATGATGCAAGTGATTTAAATTGTAGACTGTAGCACGTGCATTTAACGAAATTACACCCATTATTAATCAAAGGGATTTTCTTATCGGAATAAAAACGATTTTACTCGCGTCGCGCGTAAAATCTATATGCAAACGCGTACCACCTTTTTTTTTTCTTTTCTTTTCTTTTCTTTTCCTTTTTTTCTTCTCTCTCTCTCTCTTTCTCTCCTTTTTTTTTTAAGATATCATTATTTGCGTTTTATTTTTGCAAATATTAATAACAGTTATTTTAACAAGTTATTTTTCGAGAAATGCATATACTTATGGTAAGTCCTTTTTATTTTTTTAAAGAAGATTATTTTTATGATTAGATATTACAAAACGGAATTGGTAAAACAAATGATACGAAAGTCGCATCTCGTCTTCGATATCTTTGAAAAATATTAACGCGATATCGCGACGATAAAACGGCAAGTTTTAATTTACCAGGAAACGAGAGCCACACACCTGGAAACGAAATACAATGGTGCATTGTCCGCGCGCGCGAGTGTCGGATTTAATCACGGATGTGCCCGCCTTTGTCAATTTCCATAGTTCGATTCTAAGCTATCCACGGCGTACTCGCCCACGGTCTGGGTCGTGTATACATCGATGCATCTGGTAGAACGCGGTTCGTCGCATCCGGCCTACATTGCCGTACGTGCGGCGCACGTCCAAGGAAATGCGAGCCACTAAATAGCCGTGTAACGCGGATCTTACATAACACTAATGCAGTGGCGATCACTGTCACGCGACTCCTCCTTGGAGCGATTTACTCGCGGCACGCAATAAATTGACGTTGCCTTCGATCTTTTAGCTCGACTCTGATAAAGTTATCTTACTTCAAATACGTAAGCGAGCACATGAGATGATTTGTACAAAGATTTGTATCATATAACTGAAACATTGTAATATCTGTTTTATGTCATATCTTCAATGAAAGAATAATGAAAGGAGGAAGAGAAAGAGAGAGAGAGAGAGAGAGAGAGAGAAACAGAGAATAAGAGACTTCAATCTATCAGAAAAATCGCCATTAAGTAAAAAAACATTTTTTTTATTTAATTGCTTACAAAAATGAGTTAAATTTAATACAAATTTTCCAACTGCGTGTATATTAGAATTCACATTTTTTATAAGAAATTGAAGTCTATTTCCTATTGCCTGTGTTTTTCACGGTTCTCTAAATCTGAATCAGTAGATAGTCACTAATTACCCAGTGGCACACTTGGCACTGATAATCAGTGAAATTCAACTAAAAAAGGAAGAGTATTTGAGCGTTATATAACTAAAATATAATATTTGCACGTTAATTTCAATTTCCCAATATCATATTCATTGAATTTAAGCACTAAAACAAAGTTAGTTAGTTTCACATAATAAAGATTAGCTAGAGGGAGATTAGGAATCTCACATTTAATTCACTAATTACCAATGGCATATTTGGCGCTGATATCA
>Ga0157363_1006280_pt1 | contig 11156 bp, 7 predicted proteins | sample AttsexASBM1_FD_111477 | JGI IMG/M metagenome (GOLD analysis project Ga0157363, IMG submission 111477) | Fungus gardens microbial communities from leaf cutter ant in Ribeirão Preto, State of São Paulo, Brazil - Atta sexdens ASBM1 | ecosystem: Host-associated > Fungi > Mycelium > Unclassified ...
TCTTTAAATTCCTATAAAGTATAAGACATTAATTTCATCGAAAAGACATTTGATAAAAATTTAAGATATTAAGTTCGTTTTCTATAGCTGAACTAATGTTACTTTTGGAACTTAAAACTTAAATAAAATAACTTAAAATAAAATAAGTATGTCTGGTATTTAACAAAAGTGAGAAAAAAAGCTCTAACAAAAAATTCTATAGAACCTGGCCATAAGTGACTTTGTTAATATCTTGTAAGAGTGAAAAGTATTTATTCTTCTTCCCAATACATACTATTTCATTTTATGTAACTTATATTGTTTTACTTTATAATTCTAAAATTCTTTAAATTATCAACATCCATTTTTACTTCCTTGTATATGTATTGTCTCTTATTCTAACTTATATTTTCTAACTCTGACCCATTTCTACCAATGTAAATTAACTTTAATCTTAAATTTATTCTTTACCTTTCTCTAATTCTTAGAACTAGAAGAAGACAAAAAATAAACAGAGATTAAACTGTATTGGGAGAAATGGGTCAGAGAGAGAGAGAGAGAGAGAGAGAGAGAGAGAGAATATGAGATAGAGTGAGACATTATATATACACAAGAAAATATATTCTTTTCTTTCATAGGATTTTGCCAAAATCGCTTGATTCTATTAAAGATCTACAGCGAAGGAATAAAAAATAGACTTATTGTTACCTGGAGTTTTGACAAAGATGTATCTACTGACTATTATCCTTTTAATATGTAGTGAGATCTCAAAATTTTCACAATCTGAACTAATCAACATCATGAAAGGGTAATAAATTCATAACTGCATGATCTCTCCTTTTTAAATAAAATTTTTTAATATCTTCCAATCAATTTCATTCAAATAACATTCCCTACGAAACTGCGAATCTGTCATACCATCTGATCGGATCACTGATGCCATTAGCCCTACGATTTTGGCGCCATTTGATGCGTTCCAAAATTCATCAAAAAATGAATGAATGTGCCACGCAAAGTTTAAGGTGTCTTTTCATGCTGATACTCGATGCTCATTTTCAGTATTAAAATAAATTATTTGATAAAAATTGACACACATAACTTATTTTGATGCTAAAAATGAGCATGAAGCATCAGCATAAAAAGGTTTTTTAAGATGCTAATACGGCCTTTTGATTGGTTCGTGACATTAATCTTAAAACTATATTTAAGACAGTTTTAAATATAAAAATTGACTATGAATGCCAGAATATCGATCATAAAAGTCTGTGGAAAAATCTCACATATTACATAAAATATAAATATAAATAAAAAATAAGAATATAAAGAAATATTTATATGAACTTAAAGAAACGCCTGATTTTTACGAGAAGTAAATCAATGATCCGATTCATGCTAAAAAATAGAAAGTTTCTCAGAGAAATGGTGAAAAGAAAGGTGTGTATTCTCAAGATGAATTTCGTCGAGACAGAATAATTTTTAAGTGACAGTTTCGAGAGACCAAAATAGATATATTTGCTATATAAAAATCGAAAAAAATTCAGAAATATACATTTTTATTGCTGCCCAAAACAGAGAGCGTTAATATTAAAATGGAAACAGCTTGTGAAAAATCAATTTTTATTATGACATAATCTAATTCAAATAACCGCGGCAAAATGGTGACATATGATATCACATTCTTATTGGCTGTTAGAATTAAATGTACGAAATATTTCGACTAGTTTCAAGTGGTTTCTAGAAATAAACATGCGTGGAGAAGTGAGCGTCTATAAGACGTGAGTTTCGTGATTTAAAAGTGGTTGTAAACAAGACGCTGCAAACTGTAAAATGAAAAGTAATTAATAAACCGTTTGAATTTGATTCCATTTATGTTTATGAGACAAAGTTTTCTCAGGAATTATTTCTTCACGATTTGATCGATTTCTTTATATTTAGCTTAACGCGGTGGAGTCACGAGTTGATAGGCACATCTTGTAAATTCCATAATAAAACTCAAACGATTTCATGGCAAGGTAAATTTTCAGATTGTAATAATATCAATGTTTAAACAAGATAAAAATAATGTCAAATTTTTAACAAGTATACAACGTAATGCCCTTACTTTTAATTTTCTTAAGAAACAAATGGGACTTAAGTGACGATTTTTTTTTCAAAATATATTCTATGTATAAAAATACACAAATTTATAAAATTACAAGAAAATTAGAGAGTAGAAACGTTTACTGTACGTACGTACTGTACATTTATCAGATCTTTAAATATATTTATGATATAGAGTTAAACAGTAAATATTAAGATTGGAATTTCTGTTTTTTTACTTACAAAGATTTTTGTATGATATTCGTATTTTTGATGTCTTCTAGAAAAGTATAAAGGTAAAAATCTTTTGATTTAATAATTAATTATTAAAATTTCAGAGGTTATAATTCACTGATGATTAAAATAAATCACTGACTACTTTGTGAAGATGCTAGTATAACCTCAAGGATTCCATCTCTTTCATACTTCCACATAAGATTCGTTGTAAACAGCATCAGTCACGTGTGTATTAATTAAAAGTGCAAAATGGATCAGATGCTTCCGAGTCCTGGCTTCAGTATACCTAGCATCGGCACACCTCTGCATCAACCAGAAGAGGATCAACAAATTTTGCCAAATGCGTTACAGCAGCAGCAGCAGTCACAACAATTTCAACAACTACAGCAACTGCACTCGATGAGCCCCAACATGCAGAGTGGCATGCTAATGATAACGACACCACAAAAAAATATGCACACATATGCTCCAACACCATCGTTTGCGACACCACAAAGTCTTATGCAGCCACAAACGCCAGTAATTCAATGTTGAATTTAATGTTATCTATGCTAAATATAATATTGCGATGGAATTTAAAATTCTAGACCTGTTAATAGTAATATATAATAGAAGTATATTTTTTGTGATGCTAAAGGAATATTTAATTTGATGTTTTTTGTTATTACTTTTAAAAGTTTAAAATTTTTCAATTATATAACAAAATTATTCATTTGAACTTAACATAAATTAAATAAGATTATGAAATTAGATTATTCTCTCTCTCTCTCTCTCTCCCCCCAAATCATTACACTATTTAAAAGGAAAATTCTTTTAGAAAATTTTTCCTAATTTTTTAAGGAAGTTTTTTTCAATTTTAATTTTCTGATTCTCAAATTTAATCCATGGATTTTTTTCAGGAAAATATCCCAGGATCTAAATTCCAGTTAGTGGATTATATTAAGTATCAGAAACTTAAAATTGAAAAAAATAAATGTTAAAGAGTTATTAAAGAACGTTAAATTTCTGTTATACAATAACGACCTCGTGCAATTCTGAGTAAAGAATTTGAGAGACTGAAAGAGATACAATTAAGATACAGTATTCTAAGCATATTAATATTTACTTCATTATTTTAACTACTTTTTCCTTTTTCTTTAGCAAAATATGATGTCTCCGATAGTACCACAAAATAATCAAATAGCACCGTCGTCGATAGGTCCCGCGACGCCAGGACCAATGACACCAATGACCCCAGCTTCTGCGGATCCTGGAATTTTACCACAGTTGCAGTAAGTAACTCTTTCAATAAAAACAACTAACATATAATTCACGTCTACCTTTTCTTATTTCTTTAATCATATTTCCGCTTTATTTCAGGAATATTGTGTCTACCGTTAACTTAAATTGCAAACTTGATTTGAAAAAGATAGCACTTCATGCCAGAAATGCCGAATATAATCCGAAAAGATTTGCGGCTGTTATCATGCGAATAAGAGAACCAAGAACTACCGCACTGATATTCAGTAGCGGTAAAATGGTTTGCACTGGCGCCAAGAGTGAGGGAGATTCACGTCTTGCTGCCAGAAAGTACGCAAGAATTATCCAAAAATTAGGGTTTCCTGTAAGTATCGGCAAACTTATTAAAATATGATACAAAATGAGTTAATTTTCTCAATATAGATTTTTTTAAATATAGAATTGTTTACAATTTATCGCGACAAAATATTTATATTTATAATATTTAAATATTTATAATATTAAATATTTATAATATTTAATAATGTAAATCGTTATTAATTATGATTTAATTTTACTTAGGCAAAGTTCCTAGATTTTAAAATCCAAAATATGGTCGGCAGCTGTGATGTTAAGTTTCCAATTAGATTAGAAGGTTTAGTACTCTCTCATGGCCAATTCTCGTCATATGAACCAGAGCTATTTCCAGGTCTAATATATAGAATGGTTAAACCTCGAATTGTACTGCTTATATTCGTTTCAGGAAAAGTAGTACTGACAGGTGAGTGTTCACACTTTATATTATAATATCTTTATAATATCTGTATAATAATTTATAGTTATATGTATAATTTTGTAGTAAAGTATATACGTGTTGCAAAACATTTTGGGAATATTTTTAAAGTCTTATTTTTAAAGTCAATTTTCAAATATAACTCATCCAGACCTGTGTAAGAATTTGGAAATTAAGCTTGGAAATTATTACATATTTATACTTAAATAATTATTGTATGTTTATATATGTCATCAGGTGCAAAAATTCGCAAAGAAATTTATGAAGCCTTTGACAACATCTATCCAATCTTGAAGAGTTTTAAAAAGCAGTGAATCTACATATTAAATTACAAAAGAAAAACTATGTATTTTCTTCTATAATTTAATATGACAATTTATTTCCAATCAACTCCATTTCTAATAGATTTTAATTATTTTTTTGTAATATATAAAGTCATGTAGATGAGCAAATTACGTTAATGTTGAGTTATTAAATATCTTTATTAAGTTCAACACATACAGGATGTCTTAAAATTGTTGGATATTCTTACTGTAAATCATTTCTAGTTTCTATGAAACTGATCTTTTTTTTAATAAAAACTTGACGCACATAATTTTTTAATAATGAGCGTTGAAAATAAACATTTTTATTAATCAGATTATGAAAGAGAAAATAGGTGAAAAAATATTCTTCCATTCAGTTGTAAGTTTCTATGAAATAAATTCTTCAATCACTGAAGATGACGAGATCATCTTTACATTGAATGAAAAAACTGCGATAAAAAAGTATCCACTGATTTTAGGGCATAATGTACAAAGCAATTGACTTATACAGATTAGATAATTTATAAAATATATGTCTGTTCATTTCTTCATAAAAAATATTAATTTTTTTCAATATGTAAAAAGCAAACAGAGTGAAGGTACAACTTGTGTAATCTTACAACGATTTTGTTTTCACATTGGCTGCGTTCAGCGGACTCAATAGTTGAGTAAGCATTCACTCAACTATTGAGTCTGCTGAACGCAGCCATTTATTAAATCAATTAACTGATTAATTGATGATAACCGAAATTCTAAAAAAAATACATATAAAAGTTATGTACATTGTAACCAGAAGTTTCTAAACCTTCCCTTTTTGCCTTCCTTAAAGATAATAGTGCATATAATTCTATATTTACAAAATAGTATCTTCTAGTAATACAGTGCCTCGAATAAGATTACATGAGTGATTAATGTGTATTTATCAATTTTAATTCTTAGCAGATACTGTATATTAAATAAGGAAGGAAAGTGCAGATACTGAGATGAGATTTTATAAATCCCATCACATAAAATTCTAATTATGTAATAGAAAATATTAAAAGATTTATCATTATGTTTTATGATTATACTTTATGATATGATGTATAATATGATGTATAATTAATCAATAAAACTTTTTTTTTATTTTAAGTATTATATGTATTATAAATAGATATTTCAAAAAAATTTATATCTGCTAAGAGTTATTATTGTTATATACATGTACACTTGGAAAAATTGTTATAATAATTTTCTCCAGTTCAATTGCTATTTATTAAAAGTAATTTGATATACAAATTTAGTCTTTTGAATGAGTATTACAATCAACATCCTCAATATTTTCTCAGCAAAATTATTACTTTTTTTATTATAAAATCTATTTCATTTATCAGAAAGCTCTTGAAATTGTTCAATTACATAGCAAAATTATACGACAGTATAAGGTCATCGAACTAAAACTTTCAATTCTTGAAAAAAATGCGAAAAAAGTAATTTTTTGCTAATATTAAATACTTATAATAGAATTTACTTGATTTATTATAAAAGGCTTAATATTTTTGTAAATCCATTTCGAATAGAATGTATATAAAAAAAAAACTCACAATTAGTTTTTAAATACATAAGCTGTAATTTGCGTAATTATTGGTACTATTATTTATAGATATATTTGTTGCACATAGCGTATGTTTGATTATAATAAAATTATGTACAATAAAAATATTTATTCTTTGTTTCTTTGTCAGACATAAAATACTTGATTAAAAAAATGTACACATATATATATATATATATATATATATATATATATATACATACCTATACATACCTATACCTTGTTTATTTAATTACGGAAATAATAAGTACCATAATTCATTTTTTCGTTGCACAAAAAAATTACACAAGATTATAATGATGCGAGCCATGAAAAACTGATTTAACAGCTTATAATTTTGATTTTAATTTATCTCGTAGTACTCGACGTAATATTTTACCAGATGGAGTCTTTGGAATGCTATGTACAAATCTTATACCACCTCTAAGTCGCTTAGGATTTGAGACACGTTCTGGAACAAAAAATATATTTGTACATGCAATATATATATATATTTATGAACACATTATAAAACTATATAATAATACTATATTGAGCGGAAAATATTAAGAATATTTTTAAGACTACAAAGTAGATTTTTGGACTTCCATTTAATATTGCAAAAGAAAAGCTAGAAAATTAGTCCAATGCTTATTTCTTCCAATGATGCTAAAATATTTTTATTTTTTATTTCTCCTAAAGAATTTGCAAATGATGAAATTTCTAATCAGAATTAAGACAGGAATGCAATAGAAATACTTCATATATTGTTATTAGTTCCATTACATATGACACAGAAAATTCTTACCATTAACATACTGGATTATATCTTTTTCGCAAATATTAGAATTTTCTTCTTTTACAATGAAGGCCATTGGTAACTCCCCAGTTTTGTCATTCGGTATACCAATTACGGCTGCATCTTGTATACCAGGAAAAGTTAACAAAATCGCTTCGAGTTCAGCTGGTGGAACCTGATAGCCTTTATATTTGATGAGTTCCTTTATTCGATCAACAATATAAAAGTATCCATCTTCGTCATAATATCCTACATCTCCCGTATGCAACCAACCATCCTTGTCAATTGTCGCTCTAGTGGATTTTTCGTCATTATAATAACCTTTCATTATCAAATCTCCTTTGAAACATAATTCTCCTTCGCAATTTGGTCCTAAAGTTTTATCCGTCTCGTATTCTCCAATTGGTATTATCTTTGCTGAAAAAAAAATCAGTATTATATATTGTCAAACTTTGTCGATATATATTCTATTAATTATATTTCTTATATTAATATAAAAATACATTCTTAAAATACACTATAAATATTGTGGAAAGAAATGCATACTGTGGAGAGGATCAATATTAAAATGAATTATCAAATATATTATCTAATACTATTCCACAATACTATACTGTAAATATTTACAATTAAGTATTTACAAGTAAATATTTACAATTAAAGAATAAAAAATGTTCTTTAAAATAATGACTCAGAAAAAATACATTTGTAAATCTATATTGTATGATAGTAAGAATAGATATTTAAAGCGTATAATTACGCTTTAAATAAAACAGACACTGTATTTTCCTAATCGCGAGAATCTTACCTAATGTGCCTGGAACTACTACGCCAACACTGCCTAATTTTCCTTTTTCATCTGGTGATCGCAACACAGCTAAAGTAGTTTCCGTTAATCCGTAGCCTTGTTTAACATCAGTAATATTCATATTTAATCGTTTAGCGACAGCCTGCTGAATTTCCTTCGATAATGGAGCTGCACCACTCCTAATTAAATAACTTCAGTAATTGCATAATTCGTAGTAATTTTCGAAATAAATCTAATACAAATACATTTTATGTGTAAGTTTTCACAGCTTATTACAGTTTCATTGAACTCCTACATGTAAATTTATATAACAATGTATAAAATATATTAATTTCACGAATATTCGCCTTTTTTTACTAATCTTTACTAATCTTATCTCATATTTTACTTTTTATCTTACTTTTATCATTAACAAATATATGTTCAACCTAACATCTTTTTTTTTTATTTTTGATTTTATGAATTGTAGCATTTTCCTTGAAGATTTAAACATCTTGTAATTTGTAATATACTTACCATATCGTTTTAACACAGGACAAATCATATTTATCCACAAGTGGATGTTTAGCCAGAAATACCATAAGCGACGGCACCATAGGCATATATTCAATTCTATATTTCTCAATGCATTTTAAGAATAGCTCTTCCTCAAAGCGTGAAAATACAATACTGCAATTTCCATTTAATATGCTAAGTACCATCAAGACGAATGAATATGCATGAAAGAATGGGAGTAGTGACAGAGAAATCCTATTTTCAGGAATTATGTTAGTATTCATATACATGCGTATGACTGTAGTAATATTTTTATCTGTCAACATGACGCCTTTCGGTAGGCCTGTGGTTCCACTTGAACATAAAATCGCTGTTACATGATCATCTAAATTAATGGGAGCCGCTTGAAGTGCATTTGCATCGTCACTAGAGACGTTCGATATCACTTTATACATGCTCGCCCATGAAACATTGTTGCGACCATCAGTAAGCATTAGGATTTTTGGCAACCAATGCAACTCTCTGAATATTTTTCTTATACCATTAAGTGATACTGTCGAAATAAAAATATACTTTGGTTTTGAAATGGACAGTGCATGTTTCAATTCTCTCTCACTGTACAAAGGATTTAAAGGACAGGCAATAGCACCCAGATAAAACGCAGCACATACTGGAATACAAAATTCCAGATTGTTTTCACTGCACACAGCTATGGTGTCGTTCGCCTTTAGTCCTTCTCTCTGCAGATAGACTGCCAATCTCCGGCTAGTGTCTAAGATATGTTGAAACGTCTGCTCCTTGCCAGTATAGGGATTTATCTGGCAAAAAAGTTTATTGTCATTGTAGTAGAAAGTTGTAGATGTATATAGCAAAAATCAAATAACAAAATTATTTAAATTATATAAAAATTATATTAAAAAAATTATAACATCTAGACTATTAGAATTCCAATTATTTTCTACATCATATATTAATCTATTATAATTAATCAATATAATTATGTACATTAATTATGCAAAATTAATAACAAAAATTAAGTCAATCACGAACTTACATGTGCTACACGAGTACCATGCGTCGTCAATTGCATTAATAACAATTGTCCTATCGAGACATTAAGTTCCGGCAACAATTCATCTTCACAACGTAAAATATTTGATTGTTGTGACATGTTGAATATGAGGAAATTAATTCCTTTTTTCACACGTTAGGAAGTTCTCTGATTCTTCAATGTAAAAGAAAATGAAATTGTATTTTAAAAAGTCTGATTACATTATGATAAGAATAGTGCGATTATGATAAGTATATCTTCCACTCAACCTTTAATCAGTTTTTTTGACTTAGCAGATAATTTAATCAATAGTCACGAGTTTCAAAAAAGCTGGTGACTCTATCAATTCGTGGTTAGATGGCAGCAGGCGTACCATTTTAGACCGAAATATGAGCAATTGTATCTCTGAATGTTCGCTTAGATGGCATATGCGCCTCTAAAAGTGATTTTGATATTCAAATCGAATGAACCCCACCTAATCGAATAGCAGCGATTTATTATTTTATTCAACCAGAATTGTCTAAAAGGAAATTTTTTTAATTAAAATAATTGTCATTCCTAATTATATTTTTCCTTTCGCGTTCTAAATACCAAAAAATAAATTATTTTACTTACTTTAATAAAATAATATGTTATTTAATAAATTGATTATATTTTAACTGACAGAATTAACAACTTCTTTATACATAGAAGCAAATAATTGTTAATTTTAATTTTATTGTTCTTCCCACGACAAATTATTCATTTTTATTATTTGATATGAAAAGAACAATAAAGTTAAAAATGATAATTATTTGATTATATGTATAAAAAAATGTTTAAGCAATTCACTTGAAATAATTAATTTATTAAATTGATTAAGTAATTAATTAATAATAATAATTGATTAAATAATTTTATGCACATTAATAAAATACAATCCATGTTTAATAAGTTAATTCGCGATTAAATCAACCGACAGAATTACTTAACTAAAACAAAATTTTTATCGAATGTAATATATTGTATGTTTCTAATTTTATTTTTAAAAACGATAAAAAATAAATAAATTCAGAACAATATTCATAAAAAAAAAAAATCAATGTTTGATTGGTGATAAATTTAACTAGCAGAATTTTCCAAAGCAAAATTTTATATGATTACGTAATTGTTGTCTCTAATTCATAATAAATTTTCTTTTCCATCTATAATAAAAAAAAATAAATAATTCTATCATGATAACAAAACAGTTGATACAAATGTCAATTGAATAAATTATTTCCCAGATAGCAAGCTGATATTATTTGTCATTTTATGTCAAAATAACGTTTTTAATGTTCACATGAAATGACGACAAATACCTATGGGTTGCTCAAATTAATTAGAGTTTGATCCAAAATTATACATCGTTTTTCGTATTTATATATATAAAAAAAGATATATAGACCGAGAATAAAATCTATTTCAAATCATAAAATCCATTTTAAATTCTTCTTCCACTTCTCCCCCCCCCCCCACCCCCCCCCCCCCCACACACACACACACACACACACACACACACACACACACACACACACACACACACACACCACACGTTTATAAATCGGAATATTTATCTCATATGTAATATGAATAGAGAAATCATATGTCGGTATAATATAAGGGGTGCCATGTTGCTACATTTTTCATATTAGACATGCAATTGATTGATTTTTCTGTGTACGCGCGACTTCGTGATTATATGTAAATCCATTTGGATTTACATAAAGATCTCGAAGGGTAAAAAAATATTTTCGAAGAATTTTTATCCCTAAGCATTTTTTACATCATACGTACGAAA
>Ga0157363_1006281_pt1 | contig 11156 bp, 3 predicted proteins | sample AttsexASBM1_FD_111477 | JGI IMG/M metagenome (GOLD analysis project Ga0157363, IMG submission 111477) | Fungus gardens microbial communities from leaf cutter ant in Ribeirão Preto, State of São Paulo, Brazil - Atta sexdens ASBM1 | ecosystem: Host-associated > Fungi > Mycelium > Unclassified ...
ATGTTCATTAAATGTCATATCATTTGTTTTTAAATCTTGAATTAAAATATAGAAATCAAATCTCTGTAAATGTAAATGGTAAAATAAAATTTATCCTGCTACATTTAGTCTTTTTTCTGTTTTTATTTCATTCATTAAATTTATATATTTATATATTTATTTATATATTTATTAAATAAAGTAATTAAAGGGGGCAATAAGAGCAATACTCTGTGATAATTAATGTGCTATTAATAAAATACAATATATTAGTGTAATTACATTAAATATACAAATTGCCAGAGTTTATCATGACAAGATATATTTGATATAATTACACGAAGATATTATTAAAAAGTTAATTATCGCATCGAATTATTATTGACCCTATTATATCTTATTGACCTATCCTATTTAATTACTTCCTTGTTTGAATTTTGAGAGGCCTTTAATCCAATATTTAAATTTATATTTATTGATACATTATTAAATAATTGTATTATTAAATATTTTATAAAATAATTAAAATACTAAATATTATATATTGCTTCAAACTTAGCATATTGTCCTGAAATCATTCAGCGTTCGCAAAAAATATTTTATTTCTGATCGCTTATTGTAGTTTACCGCATTTCAATGTTTTAATTAAAAAAAGACGATCTCTAAATTGATCAAATCATCATTAAAACTTAGATATTATTTCCGTGTTTATAACCGAGCACGCGGTGTAAAAACTAATGAATAAATGTCGGTTTTCTTTTATATATGAAGGTGAATGACACGCAAATTGCTGATGACACAATATCAATTGGTCAGTCATACCGCCTTGCCATTCAAAATTTTTTAGCAATCGAGCACACAGTGTACACAAGTACAGCAGAGCATTAGCGCCTTCCTCTCGGACGTAATTACACTCTTTTCAAGTGCGATCTTCTCGGATTAACAATTATACGAGTTACCGCAGACGATTACCGCAGACGTTTATTGTGACACGGTGGGAAACTAAAATAGCTATCACTCGTAACAAGAAAGAAACTTGCAGCACATTTTCAGGCGTTATTCAAGAATCTGAGATGTTTAATGTACCATTTAATTCATACGAAAATATTATAAGAACAAACGACGAGAGTAACGAGCACGATTCGCAAGCGTATTCAGTGTAATTATCATCCGCTTACACACACTGTTATGTTAAAAGCTCGGAAGAATAAATACTATTCTTTTTAATAATGACTATTTTCTGTTTTAAATTGAAACATCCGTTGCAATGCGGGGGACTGAAACCAGATTGATGCCACGTCATCATATCAAAATGCATTTCTCGAAGGAATCTGATGCTTCTTTGAAACAGCTCTAACGTGAAACGAGATCAGCGTGAGTATCGTTTCATCAAAGTTCTTGAAAGAGTAAACTTATTTTACGTTGAAATATCTCCGATGCAAAATATTAAAACAAAATTGATGGTTAACGGAAAGAGGATGATCCGCTTTTGTAGACTGGTCGATCTGAAGGTATTCGGAGTATGCCAGATACGAGATAGCAAAAAGCAAGTCAGAGAACCGGTTTCTAAGATTTTGTAACTATTCCGAAACAAAAGTCGTCGGAATCAACAACATGTGCGAATGAAAAGATATTGCGAGTATCGTGAAGGAGAAAATCTATAATAGATATTTCACAAAATTAAATAACATTAAGAATTATAATAAACTTGATATTGTGTGAGGCTAAAAAATTGATATTGTGTGAGGCAAAAGGCTATTTCAATATATGTGTCAAAACAAGATATTTGACACTTGAATTGCCATATCATATCTCGTATCTGAATGACGTCCATTCCACAATTGGATCTTGTCATTCAGTTGTGGAAGCATGGACGCTTTTATGTATTCACTTAAAAATGATTTTATTTTAAACATTTAAAATATTAAAATAATACATTAGATTTATTAAAAATAGAGAATCACTTATTCATTTTTTATTTTTCTATTTAAATCTTTTTCAATTACAAAAAGATCCGTTATATTTCGGTTTATAACAGTTTCATTTACTCCCTCTAAAATTATAATATATTATAAAATACATAATAATAAATTATATTAAATATAATACTTTTTTATTTATTTATACATATTTATATTTTATGTAGGTTTTTTATATAGTAATCTTTGTGCATATTTTATATTAAACAACCATGATGCTTCTTGATTTTAAATCTTTCAATACTCAATGGCAATCAAAATATTAAAAAATAAAAAATCTATCGTAATTAATAGATAGACATATTTGTATTTATACCTCGAATTCGTGCTTAAAATTGCATAATAATCATACAGTTTTCGGTGCTTATAATTAGAACGATACTATTCCTTCGTATATATTTATTCTGCGTTGGCGTTATTCGTTCATATAGGCGAAAAGCATATTTGTACACTTGAATAGGTACGTCACATGATGAATAGGTATGTCGTAAAATTAGATTGAGATTCATTGAAATTACAAAAATGACGAAGCTATCCACATGGATGTATAGAAATGAACGAACTAATAGAAATCCTTGCATTTTACAGAAGATTTATCTTCCACAGATAAGCTTTATCGATCTCGTCCTTGCACGTAGGCGCGTAAGAAAAATATCGAAGCAATTGTGTGTCGAAGACTAATACCGGACGCCGTAACAGAGCTATGCTAATAAGATTAGCACGTCACGGCGTACAAGTTTACTTGCCGTGCGAAATAGACGGATGGATGAACGTGCGGGATTGTCACTCTGATAGTTCTTGGCGACAGATCAAATTGTATGCTCGTCTACGATTCTGTACACTCCGGAGACTTTACACGTTGGCTATAAAAGCCAACAACGTAATCCATTGCAGAGCAACGACGTCATGCTCGTGAAAACACATGATTGCCTTCCGGTTTTGTTAGATCATTACGCGGTCATTAATATATAATACGTTAAGCAGAATTAGAAAAGTTTTTCCATCCATCACGGAAAAATCATCAATCATCTGGAAACAAGGTATACGCTTCGTTTCCTTGTCGTTATACCTTTTACAGTAACACATACCCAATATATAGGATAACTCCGGTAAACACATCACGCTGGGATTTACGCCGCAGAAGTCAGAAAAAATAGAAGGAATGGGAGCAATTTTTCCGCAACTACTTTATTACATGCCTTTATGTTATACTAGTATTGTGTTATATTAGTATTGTGATTTCAGTTTCTTACTGTTAATATTAATAAAATTATTGTGAGTTGAATCGATATTTGTCACTATAATAAGTAACGCTATCATAAATTATAATCTACATAAAATGATTACTGTAGGCCGTGCAAAAGACTTAGTGGTTATTTCGTGATACATGAATGTAGAGGAAGAGTAAAGCATGTTGTATAACAAAATACAGTACTTTTGTATTTTTTGTTTTAGTTTGTCTTATATATCTCATTTGTTTGGGGTATACAGCATTTTTAGCGGGCGGATTTATGCCCAAAGTGGGCAGATTGCATATATCACTAAATGCACTAAATGCAATAAAACGCATTACACGAAATATGTACCTCATATCATAACACTTGTAATGTGGGAAGATTGTAATGCTTATTTATTACTTTATATACATATTTATCATTCTTATTCCTTAATAAAATTTTATAAACATTTTATAAGTTATTGTATCATTTTACGACTTATTTATATGCATTATTTGTAAATTTTTGAACCCTTTCTCCCTAGTAGCCATGTATCTCACCCCTATGGATATATACGGCAAAAATACAAGGATTTAAAAAAGTTCATTTTTTTAATACGAATATAAATATTTTGGATTTCCAATATTTTTTTCATAATAGTAGACAATACAAAGTATTTACTGATATAGTTTGTTTACTTTAAACATAGTAAACAATATTTAATAAATTAAGTTTTCGATAGGTATATATACCGGAGTATATACCGGAGTTACCCTAATAAAAATTGCATAATATAAAATTTTGTAATAAAAATTAGTAATTTTATATAAAATTGTATAATTTTTAATGTGATTTAACATTAAAAATTATATAACTTTATTATATAAAATTGCTATAATTTTTATTATATAAACTAACATAAATCAAGGATAATGAGAATCAACGCAGGTTATCAGATGCAAGATCTTAAAATAATGAAAGTTACGAATATTTTGTCGATAAATAATGTCTTGTTTTGAACGTTTCAATTCATTTTGGAGTCCTCTTCAGCAATATAGATGTATAAGGAAATACTTACATATCTCAAATTGTGTCACTCATAAATTGTGTCACTCATAAATTATCAGAGATGAAGTAAATTTTTATTACAATACTTTGTATTCGTATTATGCAATTTTTATTAATTACACTATTTTGAAACGAATTTAGGCTGAGGAGAATAAATCTGTAATTAATCTTTTAAGGACATGTTTTTATTTTAAGGGCTAGAACTTTTTTGTCGATGTCATGGGATTGAGTGGCAAAAAAGATGGCACCACTGTCAAATCCCTAAAGGGGTTTCTCATTCAAACAAATTTCAATATTTTCTTACTGAAACGCAACTATCTTTGTAATCCTTCGCGCAATAAATTACTGCGCTGCGAAAAAACGGAAGGTAAAATTCTTGAGCTTACGCTAACAATATTAACAATAATATTGTTAGTTTCCAAGAAAAATATCACAGAAAGATAAAAATAAAAAGGAAGATCTTTATTTTTAAATTGATACAATGTAATCCTCTAAGAAAAATATACGTCAATCATGTAATTTTATTCGTTTAGGGAAATCCGAGAGGAAATCACAATACAAAGGAGTCTTTTCCTCGATGGAAAATGCATAATGTTTTAAATTCAAGAATTTTCGCAAAAGTAGGTTAGGTATAAAATGGTGCATGACGATCAACAAAAGGAAAATATTGGCCGGCTGACAGCCAGCGATCAATCAACAGGGAGCAAATTCGTAGTAGTACGAAAATGGCTCGCGACGAAATGGGGCGACATACGGCCGCAACGTCGACAAATATTGAATATTTTATTATTGAATGTTAAAGCCACTCATGTACGAATCATCATCGCACGAGCCGATGCATGTGTTGTCATTGCGATATACACGTTACTTGAAATGTAATTTCGCCACCTGCTGAGTTGCTTTAAAACGATCAGAGCTGTTCACAGAAACGCCAGTTAAAGTTAAATGACGTTTGAGTAATTCTCTACTTTTCCTTTGACTCTGTTTTTAACATTTTAGCCGGTATTCGTGGTTGATTTTTTTATTTAAGACTGTTTTAAATATAGTCTTAAGATGTCATGAACCAACCAGAAAGCTGTATTAGCATCTTAAGATTACATTAGTTGAAACGGTCTTAAAATAAGAACTGATTGTGAATATCGATCTTTGACTGCTCAGCTGACTTCAATAAATTAAAAAAATTTAACATATTACTTTATAAATATTGTTAATACGTGTTTAGTGTATTATTTTAAATTATTAATATTTATAATAGTGCGTTATATATTATGCGTTATATATTATGCGTTAATTACCAATATTATTAATAATGTTATTAATAGTGTTGTATTTGATATTATTTTAAATACTTAATTATTTTTTAATGTCTTACTAGTAAAATTATTTTTCAGGTAAACAAGACTGTCACTCGCAAATAAGTAACGAGACTTTTAATGTAAATTTCACACGTTCAAATATAGGAAATATGACATGTAAAGTGTTAAAAGATGGAAAAAACAATAGAGACATTGTTAATAGGTGATATCTACAAGAACAGTTCTAAAACGATCTGCTTCGCGCAATTTGTAGAGTTTGTCAGAAACGTGTTGTTAAATATTCTAATACACACATGATGTCTCAAAACATTGATGATACAAATTTCGTTTTATAGCCTTTTGATTATAAAAAGTTTTGTAATTACAGTCGCAAAATATTATAATTAAGATATGAGGATATGAAAACATCTTATGAATGGTTGTCCGCATTGTTATTCTTGGTCAATAGTAGCCGTATTCCGCAATGTTATGTAATCCGCACATCGATCGTTGCAATAATCGGAATAGAGTAAATAGAATCGCCGATAAGTTGATTTCTATTAACTGCACGCTTCGATGATGTTTCAGTGCAAATTCTTTCAATGAAGAAGCATCTGTGTCAGTTGGACACATTTGTTAGATAAACTATTAATCATTAATACTCGTACATGACGTAACAGCTTCCTGCGACTTCAAACGGCGATTCCGCGGACCAGATTGGCGATTTCTTCAAACTGTATAAAAAAATCAATCTACCATATTTATCGCGGCACTTTTATCTATTTAAGAAATAACGTCAAATTATTTTTAAAACGTCATTTAAATTACGGAAGAAATCTGTTATCTGCAAAATATCTGAATAATATATGTCAATGAAATCCAATTCTGAATAAACAGTTTGTAATCTTCAATTACTAAGAGATTCTGATCTATTGATGCAATAAAAATGTGATTACTATAAGAACGGTTATAATGTTACGTAATAATTATCAACTATACAATGCTTTTATTCTTAAAAGGATAAATCAAGAAGAAGATTAAATTAAAAGTTAAAATAATTCGCATGTAACAATGATAAAATTTATAATATATACTAATTTGAAATTCAATAAAAAAATAATAAAATAAAAACAATCACAAAATTAATTCCAGTTTACTACTGTCAAGAATTTTTTTATCTCGCGTCAAAAAATTTTAATTAAATTTTTTTATCGAAATTGCATCAAATAAGAATTTTCAATCATAAATAATTGATAAATTCCCTATATTTAATATTTACTTGTCTGCCAATAATTATCTATCAATTTCCGTCGTACGCATCGATTCGGTGTTGTTATATTATTCAATAGCAGCGAAGATTTTTACTAGAGAATATTCGACTATGATAATTAAAGATATTGTATTTGTATCTTAATATATTACGTGTTATTATAAAATATGCAATCTCAAAAATATAGCATATACTTTATTATACCAAATGTTATCAGAAAATAAGATAAGTCGAAATTATTCAGATAATAACAGCATCAAGGATGCTGTTATTATCATAGTCTAAAAGGTGTGGTATAATAAGCCCTCAAAAAACGTAAGACAGTAAAACGTTAAATAGTAATCAAATCGGCCAATAATAACAAAGATCGTAAAGTCATAACATAAACAGTAGCAAATCCAACATTTTATTTCCTTATTGCGTTTACATTTTACTGCTTAAGTATTTCGAGACTAAAGCTAATTCTACAATACGCTTTTTTTGTTTCTTGTTGTTTGCCTCTTGTCTTATTGGCCAAAAAGATAAGAGACAAACAGAGACAAACAGCAAGAAACAGGAAACAAAAAGCACAGTAGAAATGGCTTGTAAAATTAGCTTAAGAGTCATGACATATAAAAAACTTAAGCAGTAAAACGTAAGCAGTAAATGATTGATTTCCTTATTACTTACGTCTTACTGCCTTAAATATATAGGGGCATGGCCTTCATGCCCCTATATATTCATGCCCCTATATATCCATCCTTATATTTATGTTTTCCTGAAAAAGTTTCCTGCAAAAATCACCCGTTTTTTAAGCGCTCGATTTTGGAACTGAACTGTGTGCCAAATTTTATCTTATATTGAGACATTAATCATGGCAATTCCTATCAAAGCTAATGAATATTGACGGGTCGATCGTGAGATACGAGCAGATCTTTTTTTTTACTTTTCACTTTTTACTTTTTATTTTTACTGTATAAATACGCTTCAAAATTTAAGTTCTGAAGCATACAATTTGTATGCCCTTATAATCACTGAAATATAAAAGGTAGTAAGCCAGCCATAAGGAATCAATCGATCATAGTTTATTCACTTCATATTCGACTTTTTGACAAATATCTTATACGATTTAAAATTTACTACGCTTAATATACTTCAGAACTTAAATTTTGAAGCGTATTTATACAGTAAAAATAAAAAGTAAAAAGTGAAAAGTAAAAAATCTGCTCGTATCTCACGATCGACCCGTCAATATTCATTAGCTTTGATACGTAAAGGAATTGATATGGCGACTTGACTCTCGCGTCACTTTGACCTCCGACGATAGGCGACCATCGGAATCCCCTCGATAGCATTCTCCGATGCCATTGACCATTTTCACGCCGGAAAGGATGAGATCATCGAGGAATATATATAGAACCGCGGGTACGATGCAAAATTTTTGTTTTTTTCTTTTCACCATCATCCGGCTCTGCCGGATTCGCGCGTGTTGCATTAACGCATCTTTGTAAGAAGTTAACGATACTCCGCTGAAAAAATGCGTGACGAGAAGTCAATAATCGCGAGTCTAAATGCTTATGACACGCGAACGACATGTGTAATGATAGAGAATAAAAAGCAGAGAGAGAAAGAGAGAGAGAGAGAGAGAGAAAAAGAAGAAGAGGGAGATAGAAAAAAAAATGACTAGTATATCGAGAGCGCCTGAAACGCACGTGATTTTTCGCAATTTTTATCTCGCATTACACGTGTATCGACAAGTGAGAAGAGAACGATATTTTTAGTAAGTGCGCAATAAAGAGTTTAGCACTGGAAATACCAATGTTTTTTACTTATTAAAAAGACAAACAAATAAATTACTACAAAAATAAAAAAGTAATGCAAAATTAAATATTTCAAAATAAAGGACATAATTATTAAAAGGACATAATTATAAAAAATCAAAATATTATCTATCTTTTACACAAAAAATATAATATTAATGTTAAAAATAGAAAAAGAGTCAATAATGATAGATGATACAATTTTAACGTTAAATGCAGAGCTCGGTAAAATAATTTCGATATGACCTATTTAAAATATAAAATATCAAGTAAGTTCCAGAAACTTAAATATAAAATCGTAGAAGTCGATAAAAGAATGATATTACCAACTTATTCGAAATAATAAATATAAAAATATAGGTTCCAAAAATTTATGTAAAATATTAAATAAGAAATAGGTCGCAAGAAATTATTAAAAATATAAAATAAGAAATAGCCAAATAGAATTCTGGAATGCATTTTATTTATTTAAAATATATAATAACTTTTATTTAAAATGTTAAAGTAGCTCGCTTTTTATTTTAAATAAAAAATTTCAGAAAATTGATGACTTATTCGAAATAAAAAATATAAAATAAGTTCCAAAAACTTATTTAAAATATCGAATAAGAAATAGATCAGAAGAAGTTGTTTAAAATAATAAATACTAAATAACTTTATAATTTCTCTTTTATTTAAAATATATATTTTAAATAAATTTATTGGAAATACGACCGAGCTCTGGGTAAATATCCGTTGCAATGAAGAAATATCGCTATTGAGAGATTCCCATATTTCTTGTGAAAATAAAAAGACATTTTCCACGAACGCCAGAGATAAGTAGATATTTACAGTTGACGCTGAGAGTTACTGAAAACTGCAGCGTCCTACGCAACGCCGCGAAAAATCATCTTTGCGGTAAATTCTCGGTACTGCAAACGTACTGCTGAAATTTTTCACGTGAGAAGGCTATTTTGATTATTTTTCTAACAAATCCGAGAAGCCGCGGCGCAATATCTTCTCATGACGAGAACGGAGTTTTTATAGGCGGACGCGATGAGAAGTGTTTCATACTATTGATCTTTAGACTCTCCTCTGGAAAAAAACATCTCTCTATCGAACTTTAACGTAAAAAATCATACGCCTTAAAGAAAAGTAAACTTTCGAAATTTCTTTCGCGAGAAAAAATATGTGTGAATTTTTTATATATAGGAGTAAATTATTAATTTTAAGATAAGATGACGATATTAATATTATCACAGACATTACTAATGTCTGATGAAATTTTTTTGATTGCTAAGCTGACTTCGATATTGAACTTAATAAATCTAATATGTTATGTTAATATTTATAATATCATATTATTAAATATATTATTACATAATATATTATATTATATTATATAGATATTATACATTAATATCATTGATTTTTTAAATTTCTTAATGTAATTTATTGTTTCTTCAATGTCTTAAATATCTAGAATGCGGGAAACAATACATTGATGATTTCGCGTAATTTTCCGCAAAAGTTATTCATTTGTAGATGACGGTATTATTTACCAGATTAAAAATAATTTTACTAAGGTGTGTTCGAAACATGCTATTAACGCTATTGCATCATTCTACTCTTATTTTACGTCTAATGAACGATAAAAAGGTAATGACACAATAGTGTTGAATAGCACTGACAGCGTACTTTCCGAACGCATAGTAAAACTATTTTTAATCGAGCAAATAACACTCCATAAACAGGAAATTACGCGTCATTCAAGTATGGCAACCGAAGTATTAAGACGCTTATAAAGAATAAATGCCATTTAATACATTTTGAATCACATAACTAGCTAGATATGAATATAATATAACAATGTAAAGTACAAAAAAAAAATGAAAAATGAGCAATTCAAAACGCATTATGAACAGAGTAGGGTTGTATTTCAAATAAAGTTATTTAAAATATGTATTTTAAATTAAAAAAATAAAAGATCGAATTATATAGTATTTATTATTTTAAATATCTCATTTCTTTTGATCTATTTTTTATTCAATATTTTAAATAAGTTTCTAGCTCTTATTTTATATTATTTTATATTATATATTTTATATTAAACAGTATTTAAAAAAAAATACTGTTAAATTCTGCTCAGAAATAAATAATCTTGTTTAATCATGTTGCACAATATAATGTATGTGGTGCACTTACGATAATGAAAATTCTACTGTGACGTACATATAAGGACATAAAATTCATTGGGCAGATAAGTAGACGTGTTATATTCTATATCAATTCAAAAAGACGACAGGAAATTACCGCGGCTCTCATGCAAGCGTCACATGATGCTCGTAATCGGTCATCGACATTTTATATGCTTGCAATAGCGATCAACATTCCATGTTAAACTACCATCAAATCATTTTCCCGGCTGGTTTCATAGAAATTGCGTGATCTCTTTATAAGTGTAGCTTTCGCGAACGGTCCCACATTGATTTGAAAACGCGCAATGCTCGTTGAAGCGTGACAAACTGTAATAAAATAAGACAATAATTTGGCAAATTGCATGAAAAAAT
>Ga0157363_1006282_pt1 | contig 11155 bp, 10 predicted proteins | sample AttsexASBM1_FD_111477 | JGI IMG/M metagenome (GOLD analysis project Ga0157363, IMG submission 111477) | Fungus gardens microbial communities from leaf cutter ant in Ribeirão Preto, State of São Paulo, Brazil - Atta sexdens ASBM1 | ecosystem: Host-associated > Fungi > Mycelium > Unclassified ...
CATATGCGGATAGCCCTCATTTTGGGCTTTCCAGCGCAACTTAGTTTGTGAAAATCGGTCCACTAGTTGTGAAGATACAAGCTGAATGAAGTTTGTGACAGTTATTTTACTTCTAAATCTCTCAAATCATTCAAGTTCTTTATAAGCTCTTTGTACTACTCTGTTGTCAACTGCCAGACATTGAATCTGACAGAATATTCATGAACTAGTTGACTTGGGTCTCCATATCTATAATATAAAAGAGACAAGAACTATTATTTGATTGTATTTTAAGGGTATTCAACTAGTAGGTTACAATCTGGCTCTAAATAATGGAGTTGAGCTACTTCTAAACTTGACAATAATGATATGAGAATTCATGTATCCAGTTTCAGATATTAAGGTCTGAGACTTTTTTAAATAGGCCTCCTATCATAGTATGTTTGAACCTTTATATTTTTATTTTATTTATTTCTTGGATGATGAAGAGACATGTAACTGCAGTCATATGATGTGCTACATGATATTACATTATAGGCTTAGAACATTGTGGAAAGAACTAGAAGAAATAATATCAAGATATATATCAACAATATGTTTATCTCAAAGTATACATATTATATCTTAAGACTTAGAGTTAAAGTCAAAAGAGTAAACCTTGGATTGGATTAATCACAAGAGAACTCGATGGAGTTCTCAGTACAATGTATCTATCTTATATACTATACTAGTTGGCCCATACTACTACTATATCTAGCCTATCCTAAAGACCATATGCCAAAGCTGAAGCTGTCAACAAACTAGAGAGAGCTATTTATTACTAAGAAATCCAAATAGTGGAGATGTTGTGGTAACTACTAATCAAAACAATCAATAGCATACCAAGTAGTCTTATAGAGCAAGAGTTTCATGGAAATCACAAGAGAACTCAACAAGAAGTCCTCAATGTATTGCTATCCTATTTATACAGATAGTTTATAATCTATGCTAATGATAAATAACCCTATCCTAATGTTTATGTGTCAGCCATGAGTATATAATGTGTACTGTCAGAGTTGTGAACAATGAACTTTATTTTATTCTCTTTTTCTTTTCATTTTACTTTTATTTTACTTTTTACTTTATTTAGGGTTAGGGTTTAGTGTAATGTCACTGTCACACAACACTATTACAGTAATGATCACACAATCATGTATCATGATAAGAAAAATGTAGGAGGTTCTAGAACAATGATGTCATAATAGCATGTTTTACACTAATAGAAAAGAAGTGAGCTTAAAAAGGCCTTTGAACTCCACTCAAGTTGCAACAGGGAAAACTCTAGTACTGGATTTCTCTGAATAGTGTTTTAAGCCACTCAGAAGCTCAGCCACTCCAAAAGAACAATAGCACTCATGATATTTTGTCTTAATTACTGTTGAACTAATTATAAGACAGCTAGATATATAGAAAGCAAGACTGAGGAAGGCTTACTCTAAATATCAGTCGCCTTTAAGATTTATAGGAAAAAATATTAGATTGAGAGTAGCATGGATCTACTATTAGTAGAGGAGTACTAGAGGTAGGAGGTTTATATGTCAGTGAAGGAATGAGGGGTATATCTATGAGTATGGAGGCAGTGTTTAATATTAAAGCACACAAGTCACAGAGTTGGTTTACAACTCTTAAGTTAGTTAAAACTTCTAAGGCATGTTGGTACTTAACTACTTTTTTTAAGTAATGCTAGAGGAGTTCTAGGAATGTGTCAGTATTAACAGAGTTTCTGGAGTGTTCATTTAGAGTAGATATTATTTGAGAAGTAAGAAAAGGAAATAGAGGTTGAAATATTGTTGAGTATAAGGTTAGACTGTCATGTTAGGAATTGTTAGAGTAACTAGAACAGAAACATAGAGTTTGTGCTTCAAGCTCTGGAGAAACCTAAGTAACATTAAAAATATTATAATATATATCACTCACTTTCAGAAAAACCTAAGAAAACAGAATGAGGTCTCTTGAAGGTAGTAACTATCCTAAATACTCAAGATTACAATTCGATCTGGCAGAACAGCACTGAAACAAGCAGAAAATGTTAATATTAATGTGGTCAGAAACAGTAATAAAAATATCTAGAATATTCTTCAGAATAGAAAGAGGTTTATCTGATGGCAATCTGAAATACAGAAGAACAGTCATATAGTTGAGGAAGGCAGTTGGTGTTTGTATACAGGGGTAGTAAATTTGATGTGATGAACTCTGTAGAGCTGACAATAGATAGTAGAGCTTGTAATATAGTAAGAGTAACAAACTTTACAGAGTTGTCAATAGTTTGTGATTTCCTTACAAAAATGTACTGGGGTTTCTGGAGAAGATTCTGTTCTCCTGTTAGGGCAACTATGACAGAGACACAGAGTTTGTGCTTCAAACTCCAGGGAGAACTTAAGCCTATTGCTTACAATCACTTAATATATAATTTACCTCCAAGAAGAACCCAAGAAAATAGAATAAGGTTTCCTAAAGGCAAAAATTATTTTAAATACTTAAGTAGTCTATACTAATCAAGTGGAACATTAAATAAAACATTGCTGACTTAACTCTAGAATTATTGCACTAGATGATCAAGAACTCTGATAGAACAGTCTGTGATATATTAGTCTGGAAAATTTTATAAGATAATAGTACAAGATACAGAACCATGAACATCTAGATAGTAGTATTTAATGGAATTTTGGAGTGGAGATGGTGGAGATATCTTAGTAAACTCTATAAGCTTGATAGTGAACATTTGCAGTATTTGTGCAAAACTTTGTGGAATTGTTGTAGAGTTTGAGAACATTTTTAATAGTGCAAGATATATATATATTCTGTAGATACACTGTCATTAACCAGTTCAAGTAATCCAACTTATCTTATATCACTTATCTCTAAGCTTTTTACAAGAACAATCTTGTCAGAGTTGTGAGCAATGGACTGGACTCTATTATATTTTTCTTTTGATTTTATTTTATTTTTCTCATTTTTCTTTATTTTAGTTTATTTCAAGTTTTTTTTTCTCTTTCTTTATTTTGGACTTAGGTAAAAGCAGTGGCATGACATCACATGTGACAGAAACATGACACCTGTCACAATGTTGTCATATATGTCATGGTCATGGTCATACTATCATGTAATACAGAAAAGATTGTAGACGGTTCTGGAACAGATAATGTTATACAGCATGACAACAACATGTTGGTCTTATAGAAAGTACATATACTCTAGGGTAGGTTAGTTGTAGTGTGTGCACAGACCATAGTCTGTGGTATATAAGATAGACTAGTTTGTACTTAGAACTCTATTGAGTTTTTTTATGTTACTTAATATAAAAGTGGTCTTTTGTCTTTATCCAAAGGCTTAAGTTTTAACAAATCTTACTATTAGTAAGTAGTTGTTAGTTATCTATATTGTATTGTGCTACTGTACACTTTGTTCCTTCCAACAGAGAAAAGAGAATGATCAACTGGTAAAGAATAAGAATATAGAACTGTATCTGTCAGAAATTCTCAAAGTAGACTTGGTTGTTTTATATATTTCTTTCTAATATTTTTTTCTTTTATAGTTTAGTTTTCTTATTTTTATCTTTGGACTTAGCTATGGAGCATGACGTAATATTTATATAAATGTCACAGAACATAATAGAAATATAATATAGATCATATATGTATTACAGTTATATAATTATGTAACTTGGTGGAATATTATAGAGACTACTAGAAAGACTTAGTCATAGCTTTAGGATAGGTTAGAAATACACAAACCAACTTCTAGAGATATATAAAGTAGACTACTTTGTAGTAGGAACTCTATCAAGTTCTCTTATATCACTCAATACATAAGTATGCCTTTTACCTTAACACTTAGGCTTAAATCATAACAGTATCTACAACTATATGTTGTGGCAACCACTAACTAAGATGGTTAATAACATACTAAGTAGTCTTTCAAGATAAGAGTCTTATGGGAATTACAAGAGAACTCAACAAGAAGTTCCCAATGTATTTCTACACTATATATACTACTGATATATGGTCTATGCTAACAATAAATAGCCTTACCCTAATGTTTATATGTCAGCCATGAGTATACTAGGTATAGACTATGAGATGAACATGTCATAGACATATACCTTAATATTATCCTTTTAGTCCCTTCTTGTAAGGGAACTGGCTCTTCTAAGACTTTTCTCTTTCATGTTTTTTGGCTGATCTATGTTATGTGACCCCTTCCCACATCTGCACTCATCCACTCATCTGATTTCCCATGCTCTAGACCCCTTCAAGCTGCATACCAATACTCCCAACTGTCTAGATATGTTATTTAACTTTCTTTTACACACTCCCTTGCTCTTCTGCAACACTCTGTAGTCTTTCAAAGTCTTCTAGTGTCATCTGCACATCTGGTTATCTGCTTTTTTACCCCTGGAAATACCTGTTAAGCACTCTGGCTCTCTTGTATTTTAGTTTCTCCATTCTAAACTGTCCCTGATTACTTAATTATCATCATTCCTTGCTTATATAATCAGAATTTTGACACATTAGAATGGATCTCTTATTATATAGAGTAGTTGTCACCAGGAATCCCCATTCTGTTCTCTTAGGATTTCCTGGAGATTTGAAGTACTTTGCTCTTCTGCCCAGTTGTCCTAACACTTCTCCTACATTCTAGACCTATGACACAATGTCATGTGCCTCTTCATTGTCCAAGAAATCAAGGAAAAATAAAAGAAAAAGAAAAGAAAAGAAAAATAAAAGGGTTCAAGTGTACCATGACACTATATATATCTAATGACTATGAGAAAGAGAAAAGATATTCTTGTGGAAACAATATGGAGTTAGCAAGGAAAACATGAGGAGGCTTCCACTACTACTGAGGCGCTGATGTATACTATGTAAGACAGACACAAGATATAGTAAAGAAGATGAAACAAACTCTACCACATATACATTATATATAATACATGAGGCAATTATTTGTAATACATACTACACTTCATATAGGCTGTCTCTTCCACTTATATTACATCTCTCTTGTAGTTGTTGACACTCACATATATATATAGCTGCACAGTGGGTGGCTTAATCTTGGCAAATCAATATTCCCGCTGGATTATATCTTTGCTCAAACAAGATGCTATGAATGTCTCCCTCTTTTTCTTTTTTTTTTTTAACTTAACAATTTATTACACGGTGCATGGTGGCATACTGTGGTAGCTACTTCGTAACTACATACAATAGGAACAGACTACATAAAGAGATAGAAAATGAAAGAGAAAAGGAAATTAGAAAACAGACTGAATGAACTACTCAAAAAACCAAAGAAAAGAGATAGAGAAAGTAGTACAAGTTGTTCTAAGATCAATTTGAAGTGACGGAATGTGGATCATCTATGAAAGCAAAAGCTCTGGGGTTAGCTATCAAGAATATGACAAAATGACACAGCGAATCTCTTCTAGGGTTCCAATACCCATTAAATCTTATGCAATCATGGAGAATGTGCCTCCTTGATTCGATAGGATAGTTTCCACAAGGACACTTAAAATCTTCACTAGGGAAGAACCTAAGGCGGTACTCTCCTATTGGGGTATGATTCATGATGGCTCTAGTAGCACAAGCGTATAATAAGTTCGAGTGACCAAATGCTTGGAGCCAAGGGCCACCTTTAGTATAAGACGGTTCAATGTCACCGTAGTCATTATCAACTAAATCGAGAAAGTTCCTCCCTTTTCTGTCTGACACTTGAAAAGTTATCTTCCATTGACTGATGATGTTGTTGCTATCAAACTTTTTGCAATAATCCCAAGATATTGACCATAGAGATGGCCTTGTTCGAGTAGAAGTTGATATGTTGGTGGAAATTGAGCTTTCAGTCAAAGATAAAACCTAAGTATTTCCATGAGTTTTTGGGCCTGAGAACAGGACCTCCGATAGCAGAGAGATCAAGGGGCGGGGGGTTGAATATGCCATGAGATCTGTTGAAGTGAAAGATGTCAGTTTTGGAATGTTCTACGATGAGTCCGAAACTGTCCAGAAGTTTAGATAAGACATTGTAACTACAAAAGAGTTGAGAGTTTGAAGTGACTATTGATTTGTTCTGTGATATAATAAGACCATCGTCCACAAAAGAAATGAAGGAAACAGGGATTTTTAGGTTTTTAAGACATTTTTCCAGAATATATAAAACTGGTGAAAGATAAAGGGCCGACAAGATAGGAGAGAGGGCAGATCCTTGGCCTACTCCCATATTCACTTCGAATATTGGGGAAGACAGTTCATTCCAATTGTAGTTGGTTTTTCTTTTAACCAAATAGTCCACAAAAAACGATGTCACTTTTGGTCCTAGTTCTGCTTTCTCAAGGATACCAGTGAGAAGGCGATGGTTGAGCAATGGGAAGAATTGGGCGATATCAAAAGTGAGTGCACTAGTGGATTTATTCTTAGCCCAACCTGAACGGACAATATGAGTGAGAGCGACTCCTGCATCCAAGGTGGATTTGAATTTCAAACCACCTAATTGACTTGGGTGAATGAAATTGTTATTTGTGACAATGAATTGAAGTCTTTCTGCAATGACTTTTTCGATAAGTTTTCCTAGTGTATTGAGGAGAACTATAGGGCAGAATGCTTTTAGATAATCATACTTTGGTTTGGTTGGTTTGGGTATAATCACCGTTGATGAACATATGAAATAGTTCGGCCAGTGACCTAAGTTGATACACATGTTAGTGATGTTAATGATGTTGAGAAGGCATTCTTCTTGATTGAGAATGTGTTTGAGATAGCGCCATGTGATTTTGTCTAGGCCAGGAGCTAATGAGTTGTTGCACTTGCTAATTTCATTTCTGAACTTGAGCTTGGAGAATGGTTCCCATGATGAAGTGGATTTGTTCTTGATTTCATTGAGGATATTGACATTGACTTGACAATTGATGGCGTGGTTGAATGTGTTATGGAAAGTGTCCCATAAGCTGTCTGAAGTGATGCACGGCTGACCATTGAACTTGATAGCTTCTGTAGCTGGCAGCTTGCACCTGTTGATCTAGTTCATTAGCTCCCAAGGACCATGGCTTTTGTTTGCCACTTCTTGGATCTTTAAATCAAAGAAAGATTGTTTGGTGTTCTTTATGATCTTTTGGAACTTCTTCTAGTCTTTATAACTTCTCGTCGTCCTGTAGTTGTCAAGAGATTTACTACACTCTTCTGTCCACTATTGTTTAGAGTGTCTTGAAATTCTCAACCACTTTGTGTTCTTGGTCCATGCCCGATTAATGGAGGTCCCTACATGATTGACAATATCTTCTAGATTATCCTTGTTGATTATATTATTCGTTTCAACGTTTTTGAAAACAGTGATAAGGTCTTTGACAAAAGCCTTTTCTTGTTCACTATTTGGTGCAATCGATAATTTGGAAGTGTTAATGACCTCGTTAGTGATAGGGATGTTAATGATGAGGGGAGCATGGTCCGAAGATAGACGACAGTCCAGGCATATCAAGTGTTGATTGAGTTCACTAGACCCATATTGTAGAAACATTAAGTTGATTACCGAGTTTGCTTCATCTGCCGTATCCGAAAATCTAGTAGGGGAAGGGTCAGTAGGTGTTGATAATGTTAAATTGAAAGAGTCTGCAATAATCATAAGATCATCACTAATAGAAGAGTGATGAGGAAAAGACGAATCCCACAAACTATCTCTAATGTTAAAGTCTCCAGTCATAATAAGGACATTATCAATATTGACCTCAATATCCTTGAGATATTTTAAGGCTGTATGGGACAAATCTGAATAGATGTTCAACATATAATAACACACACTATTATTGAAAAAAGAGATAAGAAGGACGTCTCTGTGATTAAAAATGTCAGAACAGAGAGAAAATCTTAGAGAAGAAAGATGGATATTGATAAACGCTATGACTCTGGAAGAGTTCAACCTATCATTAGTGTTTCTAGCGAAAAGCAACCAATTGGGATGGTGTGCTGTTCCTACAAGATCTTCCCCTTCACTACTCAAAGTGCTGGGGATTTTGTGAATTTCGGACCAGAGTGGCTCTTGGATGAATATAATATTGAATTGGGTAAGAGTCTCTAGTAAGATGTTGACGATTAGTGAGTTTTTTTGAACATTTTGCGAGAATACTCTGAGATTTCATATCATCATATTTGATGTTCGCCACTCCCTGTAGAGCAAATTGATTTAAACGGATTTTGATATATTTCTTTTGTTGCCACTCTCTATTGAAATGGTGTTTCCAGAACAGGCATTGAATAGAATCAGCTTGGTGATCGCCTCAACAGTTCAAACACTTGAATGAGTGGGGACATGGTTCTCCCTTCTTGGTTTCAAGTCATGGAAGATTTGTTTTCTTGTTTGCTTTGCAACACCATCTAAATTCACAGTAGTTCTCTGATTTGTGGGGGCCATTACATTTGACACACTTCGACCCTTGGATCCTGCAAGAGAAAGTTGAGTGACCCTATCTCCAACAATTTTTGCATTGAGGGACTCCAGAATTGGTGTTGGTACCTCTAATTGTAGCGATGAACGATCCAATGTTGAAACATCTATTGATTAAATCTTTAGCCTTTGCGCCACTCTGGGTGTCCCATATATCGATCCATACGATGGCCATGTCTGATTTTGGTGAAACTTTGATGACCCTCGGTTTAGACACAAGAGTAACATTGTTGAAAATATGATTCTGTTTGATGATATTTTCAATGTCTGAAGAGTTGAGACGATCTTGGAGGTTTCCGTTCGGGAAGTAAGGAATACCTATTATTTTGAGATAGGATTTCGATTGGGGGAGTCGAGGCTTGAGAGGAGTCAATACTTTCCAAGTTTTTCACATAGCTTTCTATGGTAGTCAGATTGGATGCTTGTGATACCTTGTTGGTTACAATCGTAATTCCAATTGGGTCTGCTCGAATGAAGTCAACAGCTACTTCGGACTTTGTGTTCTTTAGGTTTCTGTTGATGTTAGCAACATGGATGGAAGAATTTTTCATAAACTTGACCGTGTTGTTGTTGCTCATTGGGATGATGACCTGTTTGCGTGACGGTCCCTTGGTTGTCATGTTGATTTGACGTTTAGCCTTGGGCAATCCTTTGACGATTTCATTGATTTGATCAATTTTCTTAGCTCCGATAGATGGGAACATGTCCTTGATCTTGATGACGTCCGACGTGCTGGTACCTTGTTTGGAAACTTGAGTGTAAGACTTTGTTGGTTTCAGGGGTTTTATTCTCCACTTGTTTGTTCTTAAAATACTTGGAGATTGCATTAATTTCCTTTTGAGATTTGGCCGGGATGGGAGGAGGAATCTTCTCGATGCTAGCCGGGATGGATTTCGATGTTTCCTTAGCAGGTCTTTTGGGAACTGGTTGTACATTGGGAGTGAATTTGGCAGTGATTTTTCTCCTAAGAGTGTTAGTATTGTTATCCGTGTAGAAGGAATCCCAATTTGATTCGTATACCGAGGAAATAAAATTCCAAACTGCATCACCCATACCATTAAAATCCATGAGATCATTGGCCTTAGTCGGTTCGATCTGTTTGTTCGAAATATATTTTGCCATGAATTTTAATGAATCCTTGATGTTCTTCGCATCAGACGCAATGTGTTCAATGGAGCCGTGAAGGGAAATGGGGTGGAACCCGCCATTCCAAATTTCAGGGTCAGTAGGAGCGTTCGGATCGTACGGTAATTGAATGTTGATGAACACGTTTTCATCATTGTTCGCAGAAGTTCCTTGAGGAGGGGGCGAGGTGGGGTTGTTATTGGAAACACGTTGAGTCGGGGCATCAACATTGAGGTTACCTCGAGGAGACCTGTTGTTAGAATTGTTCTCGGTCACCTTACCAAGTTGATGTTCTTTCTCTTGAAGTGTCTTGTAGGACAGCTCAGGGCAGGAGTTATCATCTTCGTCGACGTCCATATCATTGTTCTTCTCCATTCTTTCATGGTATATGGTAGAGGATGTTGCTGGAGACATTGATGTGTCTCTAGAACCAGTTGGGCTTCGTGAGGTTTTTCTGCCTCTCACATCGTCGTAGTTGTCAGGATTTTGTCCTTTAGAAATGTCCATCCCTGTGGTGTTACGAGGATCCACAGTTGGTAAATTGGTGTTTGTAGGGGGAATAGCGTGAATAGAGGAGTTCAAAAATGATTTATTCGCTAATTCTCTGTTAGGCGCTACCATGTAAGATGGTGGTATGAGAGAAAGAAGCGTCGACAGGAGCAGAGTGTGAATGTCTCCCTCTACAGCCTGATAAGATAAATATAGGTTTTTCTTTACCACGTCCTGAGTACCCAGTACTGGCAATGCCTCGTATCAACAAACGTCAGCAACGAGAGCTCGAGGAACTCGAGGCTTTTGCTAAGCCTGCAGGTTTGGAGTTAACTGATGACGAAAATCCAATAGTGGAAAGCAAAGGGGTGTTCTCAGTCGCTTCGGTACATTGTCTTCTCATTAATTATCCTTTTGTTTCCTCACCTGTATGTCAGAATTTGGTTCCTTATTCAAACGAAGATGAAGACGACAGTGACAATGCGGGACCCTCAAAGAAGCCCAAGAAGTTTAAGAAAAAGAAGAAGCCGGCATCCAAGCTGCAAACTAACGGTGAAGTCAATGTGCCAGTTTCGGAATCGACGCCCCCTCCTCCACTTGCCTCTCAAACCACTAAGCTGGTCGATCTCAAGGATTCTCTGACTGCAAGTGAACGGAAAGCCTTGAAGAAGGCAAAGCAGAAAGCGAAGAAGGCAAAGGTGGATGACCTTGATAAAGCTCTAACTGAACTTGCGATTCAGTATGTAACCTCTACAAATGCTTAACACCGCCTCATTTATTTCAGGCTTCCGCCACAACTGGAATCAACCAGGACAAGGGACACGGAACAGTCATTCACATATCTTCTCGGAGTCTCACTACAACATCTCAACGCGGAGGTTGAACTACGCAAATTCTTCGGATCTCGTGTTGTACAAGCGACAAAGACTAAAACCTCATCTTCTGGGAGAAATATTGGTGCACTCAAATCCAATCTCACACGACCACAACCTAATTGGTGGTCCGCGAACCAAAGAGAAGGCCTTTCAATCAGACCTCTTACACAGGAAGAATACCAGGAGAAGTTCAAACGGCGATCTTGGAATGCAGGAAA
>Ga0157363_1006284_pt1 | contig 11152 bp, 8 predicted proteins | sample AttsexASBM1_FD_111477 | JGI IMG/M metagenome (GOLD analysis project Ga0157363, IMG submission 111477) | Fungus gardens microbial communities from leaf cutter ant in Ribeirão Preto, State of São Paulo, Brazil - Atta sexdens ASBM1 | ecosystem: Host-associated > Fungi > Mycelium > Unclassified ...
ATATATATATATATATATATATACATATACATATATATATATATATATATATATATATATATATATATAAAATGTATTATATGTAAAATATATATATGCGTATATATAATATTATATTATTATTACAAAAAAATTGTGTTTTAAAGAATAAAATTAATTTCTGATTTAAAAGAGATTTGTTTTCTAGTATAACCATATGTATAAACATATTGAAAAATAATTATGAAATTATGTTTCATATAAAAAGATTATTAGTATTTAATTTTTGCACATTTTATAAATTTTTTATTATAATCATAATATCGATTATGTTTAATAGCATTTAAAGAAAATATATAATATAGTAATTAAAGCATATGAAAAATTACTTTGCTTATATCTAAAATAAATGTTGGAGTATATATTGATTTAATTATCTCATTTAATTTTTTTATTGTTTATTCTTTCGTCGTTAATATATTTGCACTTTATTATCAATGTCTCTGATATTAAGTGAAAACAATATTGAGCAAGTTCAATTATATAATCATAAAGACTGCAACAATTAAGGAGTACAGAGAATTGACTTATTACAATTTATTAGTAAAATAATTATATATCCAAGTATATCACATTATTAATTATTATTAAATAGAAAATATAAAATTGAGCATTATTATTTATATATAAATAAATGAGAAGAAAACTGTACTTGTTTAAAATTGAATGATGTATATATTTATCTTACTTTCTTGTACTATAATAAAATGTTAAATCATAATTTTATTATAATTTATAATCGTTTTTTTATTCAATGCTGTTATTCTTTTTAAATTATTATAGATTAGTAACATAGCAACAATACTAACATTAATAAACGTAATATTGAAATGGAAAAAAGTGCCGATGGATTGCTGTTTCGCGTTGAGAGAAATAATGGTGCCGATGAAGTAGCTATGGACATTGTTGATGAAAGAGTAGCTATTTTAGATGCAGGTGCACAATATGGGAAAGTAATAGACCGAAAGATTCGTGAATTAAATGTTCATAGCGAAATTCTGGCACTTGATACACCTGCATTTACTCTTCAGGAAAAAGGATATAAGTAAGATATACATGTTTAATATCATTATCTAATTATCATAACTGCATATACAAATAGGATTGATTTGAATTAAATTATAATTGTAATTTATATATATATATATATATTATTATTACTTTAATCTTTTCAGAGCTATTATAATTTCTGGTGGTCCTAGTTCAGTATATGCGGAAGATGCACCCAGATATGATGCTGATATCTTCCGAATAGGAATTCCTGTATTAGGTATTTGTTATGGGATGCAGATGATGAATAAGGAGTTCGGTGGTAGTGTAACCAGGAGAGAAATTCGAGAGGATGGCCAGTTTCCTGTTGAAGTTGATACCAAGTGCCTGTTATTTAAGTATGTAAATTATGTTGAAACTATCAAATGATTTTAAATTAGTATTTATTTGTCTATGAACTATAAAAACCTTATGAAAAACATTTTTTATTATTAAAAAAAATGTAATAAAAGATGAATTATTTGTATTAGGGGCTTGGAAAAAGAGCAAATGGTACTATTAAGCCATGGAGATAGCATAGATAGGGTGGCCGACTGCTTTCGTACTACTGCCAGATCGTCAAGCTTTGTAGCAGGTATAGCGAGTGATAAAATGAATTTATATGGCGTGCAATTTCATCCGGAAGTGGATTTAACGCCTAATGGAAAATCTATGCTACATAACTTTTTATTCGGTATCGCTGGCCTTACGGGTAATTATACAATTCGCGATCGAGAGGCACAGTGTATCCAATACATCAGAAATACTGTAGGCGACAAAAAAGTTTTGGTAATTAATAAATATTCTAACTCAAAATAAGATTCGAGCTCTTAAAATAACGTTGCAATTTTTTATAGATAACAAGAGAAGTATTTCATTTAAATTTATGTAAATTGTTACAGTTATTAGTGAGTGGTGGTGTGGACTCAACAGTGTGTGCAGCTTTGTTACAAAAAGCTTTAAGTAAGGAGCAAGTTATAGCTCTACACATTAATAACGGCTTCATGCGTAAAGGAGAAACGCAATTCGTGGAACAAAGTCTAGCCCAATTGTGTGTCACGTTAAGAGTAGTAAACGCTGGTCGTTATTTCATGCAGGGAACAACGACGGTCCCATTGGACAATGTCGGACCTGTAATGAACGCCAATATTACGAATAATAAAGGAATGTGTGGTACAGCGAGTAGTCCGAGAACCAGGTTAACCAAGATGTTATGCGAAACTACTAATTCAGAGGAAAAGCGAAAAATTATAGGTGATGTTTTTATAAGAGTCGCAAATGAGGCGATGGCGGAAATGGGATTGAAGCCAGAGGACATTTTTCTTGGGCAAGGCACTCTCAGGCCTGATTTAATAGAAAGTGCAAGCGCCTCAGTCAGTGGTAAATCTCTATTTTGTAAATTTTTTTATAATCCTATGTTTTCATATTGCAAAAATATGAATTTTTTTTATTCATTATTAGGTAAAGCGGATGCTATAAAGACGCATCATAACGACAGCGAACTTGTGAGAATATTACGAACACAAGGATATGTAGTTGAACCATTAAAAGATTTTCATAAAGACGAGGTAAGACAATTGGGATGTGATCTCGGATTACCGGCGGCGCTTGTGGCGCGTCATCCGTTCCCAGGTCCTGGACTTGCAGTACGAATCCTTTGCGCGGATGAGCCTTACATAGAGAAGGACTTTTCCGAAACACAGGTATTACAAATGTAAAATGAAAAAAAATAAAAATTTCACAATTGTCTCTTCAATGGGCCGTTAATATAAATTGTACTTGTTCCAGGTTATAGTAAAAATAATGGCCGAATATGAACAGATGCTTCAGAAAAAACATGCGTTATTAAATCGCGTGGAAGGCGCGACGAGCGAAATCGAACGCCAGCAACTCCGCAGGGTTTCGAGTCATCGTCATATCGCGGCGACTCTCTTGCCTATTCGTAGCGTAGGAGTTCAGGTATTTGAAAATTATATCACACAAAAGCCCTTAATATCGAAATATTTGATTTTTAATTTTATCAGGTATTGAAATATTTTCGAATTTTTACTTGTATAGGGTGATCGAAGAAGTTACAGCTATGTAGTAGGTTTATCGTGTGAGGAGACTGTATCCGAAGGTGTGGAGTGGGAGGATATGTTGTTCCTCGCGAAACTAATTCCACGCGTGTGTCACAATGTAAATCGTGTGTGTTACATCTTTGGACCGCAGCTTCATCATCCAATTCAAGATATCACGCCTACGTATCTCACTTCGAATGTGATAGCGACGTTACGACAGGCGGACCACTTAGCTAATCAAGTATTGGCTTCTAATGGTTGTATGGGAGCTATTAGTCAGATGCCCGTTGTTTTAATACCGATACATTTTGATCGCGACACGGCATGTCGAACATTATCATGCCAACGTTCCGTCGTGCTTAGGCCATTCTGTACTAATGATTTCATGACTGGCATGCCCGCCGTTCCTGGCAAAGATTTGCCAATACATGTAAGTTCATCTTTTCATATTTATATATAGCATATATAATTATTGTATAGGATGTCTCAAAAAAGGATGGGATATCTGAATATCTTGAAAAATATAAATTTCACAGAAAAATGTTTCAGTCAAAAGTTGTAGGTTCAAAAAGATTTATTTACTAATCTTATCAGTTTGACCTTGAGTGATGTCGTCAAAGTAAGGTCAAGGTCATATCGATTTTGTGTAAATGGCGCACTCTATTTTTAATTCCAGAATCTAAGCTAGTATCAAGAACTTTTCAAAACACTACAAGACCTTGATTGGCGACGTCATCCAAAGTCTCATAAGATCAATAAATCTTTTTGAATCCTACCCTACTTTTGTCTGAAATACTTTTTTGTAAAATTTATATTTTTCGAGATATTTAAGTGTCCCGACCTTTTTGGGACACTCTATATATATGCATACACGTATGCACTTAATCATTTAATATATTAAGAATAATTGTATAATTTAATTTGTTTCATAGGTGGTGAAAAAGATGGTAACTGAAATATCCACGGTGCCCGGAATTTCACGCGTTTTATATGACCTAACGTCTAAACCTCCGGGAACAACTGAATGGGAGTAGTAAACGCTCATCTAACCCCTTTCTATTTTTTCACCATCCCTGCGCGCGTAACGATTACAAAGCGAAAAAATATATTTAAAAAGTGTGTGTGTGTGTATGTATATGTATATATATATATATATATATATATATATTACAAAAGAAATACACGAATTCGAGGTTGATTTCTCACTAATTTATACAAGACGAACAAACTTTTCCAAAGGCATACATTAAACGAATCGTGTATTACTAGCTTCTCTAGATAAAGAACGGTATTGCGTTCAATTGAAATTAAAGATATCACATTTGCTTGTAAATAGATTTCTTATATTACACACTCATTAGTAGAAATTTAATTTATTAAATTTATGAATTTCGAATTCAATTATCGTTATTACATCTCGGATCATTACATCTGATCAACGGTACCATTATATTGTTGTTGTATTCGATCTGCATATAACGTTGAACATGTTTCACGGTTCTTCTATATGTTTTATGCCAAATGCAGTTCCCAGTTTTCGTTGTACATCTAAAAAAAAAACAGATAGATAGATAAGTACGTTTAATGTATCATATGCCGAATATTTTTATTTATCGATCATGAGCGAGTAAAGCGATATCTGTTTCTTAAAATCTGCATCGTTGTATTATTTATTATCCATTTGTTACGAAGTGAAAAGCATCTATTATAACAAATATTTTAAAGATAGATTACCTATACATGGTTTTCAATAGGATATGTAAATCTTCGATACGTTTCTTTTTTGGAAGTATGCTAAGAAACGTCGCTAGTGACAGGAAGTCTACTTCATTCACGACATTAGATTTAGTAACCCATGTTTGTATTTGCAGTTTTATCTATAAAAATGTCATTTACTTTAGTTGAGGCCAAAAAATATCTTTACATAATATATGTAATTTTTTAAATTATCCGCATATGTATATTATTATATATTATTTGATAAAAATATTATGTAAAGACAAAAGAAGAAAAAAAAAGAGAAAGACAACAAATTTTTCATTCCAAACTATGCTTATCGAAAAAGAGAGAAGATTTTATTTGATTTTCTATTAAAGATTAGATAAAGTTTCAAGTGCATTATATGTACAAATTTTAGCGATAATTTAATAGGGCATTTCAAATTCTGCTAAATTAATTCAATTTTTTTTCCTGTCCATTTTACTTATTTAATATAGTATATGAAAAGTTGAAAGTTTTTTTATTAATATTTATTTCGACATTCATGTACAAAGTATGTTAACAATTCATATCATATTTGTGTTGAAACTAGACTTAAGTTTTCTCAAAGTCATGTTCTCAACGTACAATAAGGATAAATTTGAAACTACTGAAAATACTGAAATATAAAATTACGCGCAACATACTGTGATAAGCTAATAATTATCATAAAATATTGCTAACACTTTTTTTTATCATCAGACTTGTATCTTCCATAACTTTACTCGTTACTGTGCCAATGTCACAGTTACCATGTAATGTTCGGCATGATAGTCATGTTCATGACGTTAACATATATTTTACAACTGCTAATTCTATACAGATCGGGGGATCTGAACACCAATGCATTAAATATTCACAGATAAGACATCACATCTTAACAAATAGAATTCACCAGTTTTTGTAAAAATGATCTGATAAATATATACGTATAGGGGAAAAAATAGGTATCTCTGATGCATCTAATATGTCAATATTATGGCAATAACAAGTAAATAATTTGTATTGTTAAGAAATAATTTTATACAATATTTAATATTGATTGGAATTGCGACAGTTACGTGCACCAGATCTCAAAAATAGAATGCTAGAACTCAGTTCCTATTTAATAATTTGTCTTAATAAAATAATTTATATGGTACCTGTTGTAATGGAAGGGTGAAGAGATGATTCACAAGATTAATCAACATTTCCTGATGTTTATCTACGTTCTCATTGTTATGTAAAATACTTAAATTCTGTAAAATAAAGGTATCGGCTTTATCTATCGTAACATTATTGTATGAACTATCAATATGATTAATTTGATTCGATGTAAATGTTGCTTCGACAGCATCTTTTTCATGCATTGCATTCTTTTGTAATATACGTTTGGCTTCATCTATACAAGTGTTATTTACATTAAATATTGTATTCTCTTTATTTCTATGATTATCATTGATCTTTGAAGACGCATTCGTTTCTTTCAATCGCTTACTATCGCTTTTTTTATTTATTTCTTTCAAATTAACTTTATTCGCTTCTCTTTTCATATCACAATACATCTGCACATCGCGTTGCACATCGGGATGCAAATCATTTTTCATTAAAGCTGATAAAACATCCGGATCAACTTGCGAACAATTCTGTACATTTAAAATTTCTTCGACATGCAAAACTTCATTTACCCGATGTGTATTCGCGATATTTATACTAGCTTGTTTCTTATTTCTTTTATATTCGTCAAGTATCTCATTTCTTATATCTGCGGGCAATTCAATTAACACGGACATATCGATATCTTGTATTCGTGGTATATCATATTTCGATGATCTTCCGCTATTCGGTTTTACTTGTTTAAAGAAGTTCTCTTGAGATGTCTGCTTTTGCATTGTTTTCTTATTGGGTTTTCCAAATAAATCCTTCACTTTAGTAATATTTTCATTTATCTTAGGATTGTGTAACTTTTTATTCTTTGGTTTAGTTGCTATCACCGATGGTTCGACTGGAATTGTTATACCGGTTGATTCAGAAGATTCTACTGATTCCAACGGCAAATTATTAATTTCTATATCACAATTTTCTTTTATTGCTGCTCTTGATAGTTTTGTTGAAGGCACTTTAGAGCAATCCGGTTTAGATTTCTCGATTGAGACACAATCATCTCCCAACATTTTATCACACTGTTGTTGTATTTTTTTCGTTTTATTGAAGAAGTTGATTAAATTACTTTTAACTTGCTTAGTCTTGCATATTTCTAATCTGGATATTTGTATTCCAATCCCTCTCATATCTTCGGGTATTAAATGCAACTGATTCCAAATATTTATAACTTCCCTAGATCATAAAAACATATACTTATTTAGCAAAAATATATATTTAAAGAAAGTATAAAAGATATACCAGGATAGATCAATAGTAAGAACTTACTTTTTGATGATACTAACATCGTCAACAGCTGCTATAAGATTTTTCGATTTTGTTATATAATTGCAAAGACCATGACCCATGAACTTCGCGGTTTCCTTGGGTGCTTCCTCAGCTCTGATCATCAATTTTAGCGTGATGCATCTACCTTTTGCACGAGCTGCTGTCAATCGATTACACACCTCCACAGATAATTCACTCAAAAAATCGATAGCATCGCCATTATTCTGAAATCTTATGCCATAATTAACTTCCGCCGATACAGATTTTCTAACATATTCCAGATTTAGCTTTGTGTCGTCTAATCCACGGCACATCTTGTATAACTGCTCTCCCAACTTTTTACCAAATTCTTTTTGTAACACTCCCAACGAGATCTTCTGTAAATCTTCACATATATGCACATTCATTTTATGTAATTTATAAGTCGTTGTTCCACCTACTCCTATGAATAAAAAGAAGAAAAAAATTAAACGAATTAAATCTTAATTTTAATAAAGATAATGAAATGAAAAAAATTAAAGCCAAGTGTTTATACAGAATATAAATCCAATATATTCGATTAACTGATTTAGATTTTTTAAAAATATAATTCATCATACAAAATAATGTAAATGAATGATTGATCGCTCAAAAGTACCTGGTAAATCTCTTATATTAAAAGTTTGAATATATGTTTCTGTATTCTTATCGTTGAGATAAAACTGATTATCAGGTTTAGCTTTTCGTGTCGCCAATCTCGCTTGTAACTTATTATTACCAAATCCCGTAGATACCGGGCAATCTGTTTTTTGCTTTATTTCATTCCTAATTATAGTAGCGAATTCTAATGGTGAAAGTCCAGATGCTTCAAGAATTTTCGTGCAATCAACATACATTTCGTCACAGCTTACTGCTTCGATATCTAAAGTGTAGGATGCCACGGTGTCATACAGTATGTACGAAACTTTTTTGTAACCCTCGAAATCATACTGAATTGTTTTCAAGTTTGGACACAGTTTTAATGCCTCTCCCAGAAACATACCATTCTTCACGCCAGCCTTTCTCGCTGCGTACGAGCACGAAGCTACTTCTGACATCGATCCAAACTCTTCCTTGCCGTCGTAATTCGCTGAAAACATGTTGCCTTTTGCGTGCGTTACCGCTATCGGTACACTTTGCAATTCCGGTTTATTTCTGATTCCTACCGATACGAAAAAGCAATCCATGTCGATATGCATTATAACAAGTTTTTGCTTATAGTTCACTTTACTTGTAACTTTATCTGTAAAACAAATTGTCTCATCTTCGGATTCTGATTCGCAAGTAACTGAAGTTGATGCATTCTTGATACTTTTTAATTTTATTAAACGTTCAAGACCGGAAAAAACTCCGTCGCTTTTATCTCTTAACTCATTCACATAATCTTTAAACATAGTTCCCATGGTAGAAATATAATGCAATCTCGAGTTACTGTAAAACGTTGACAGAAACTCAGCATCCCTTGTAGACTGCGCATTTATTTTTGTATTCGAAGATTGACAAGAATTGTTTGAGTCTTGTTTCAATGCATCATTACATACATCGTTTGGTATTTTTTTATTATTTATATCTGTTTCTTTGCAAACAGTGTTTGCTGAAGCTTCAAGTTTCTCAATATTCTGTTTATTGTGTATGATTGAATTAGCATTATCTTTATTTAATTTATATGCCAACTGAGGCTGTAAATTAATACTATTAGAATAAAGTAAATAATTTTGAAAATTCAAAATCTTTCCAGCTGCTATGCTATCAATGATCCATTGTGGTTTGCAGATAGGAATTGGATTCTGACTTTTTTTGTATAACACTATTTTAGAATATGGCAGATTAGACGCTATAATATGAGTTGTGATTTTAGGACGCATATAATGATGATATATTCCTCCATGCATCATCATTAGACGTCTCAACTCATCCGATGTTGGATTTGTATAACCGTTAACAAATATCACAATTCCTTCGAACAATTTCGATGATTCTTTAAACTCTTTGCTGGCTGTATCGCGAAACTGTTCCTCCAATTTAGCTTTCTTTGCAGCCATATAACCGCCCTGACAAATATTAAAAAATTATAAATACTCATTAAAAGATAATTCAAAAATAGATAAATATAATAATAAAAATTAATAATTTAATATTACATATATATAATATACTCACCCAATCTTCGAAACCATTTTCTCCCCAATCATGATCTCTTTTTTTTTTTGACATAATTATACTAATTTATACAAATTTCTTGATTGATAATTATCATACAATAGATGTATACTAAAATGAAAAGAATTAATAAAAAATTGTTTAATTATGTAAAAGAATAGAACTTTTTAAATTTTAATTAGTTTGTTTCCTCTCTTACTGTGTAAGAGATTAATATGTGTAACAAGAGAATTAATATAGTCTCATATTTTTATATAGCTCTAATTATTTAATTGATATAGACTATAGACATTTAATTATTAATAAATACCTGGTTGAATTGATCTTCGTATGAGGGCACAGCCATAAAAAAAAATATATATATATATATACATATATAAAATATATACATATATAAAATAAGAACTATAAATATAAAAGAAAAATTATTGACAGCAAAGTGTTTATAACCTTAAAGGCAGAAAACTACACAAATATAACTCCATTTCGAGATTCAAATCGATAATGTTTAATTTATTGCAATTATATTGCATTGATTGTCAATTTGTATAATAATTTACACGATGAAGTGAATTTCATTTTTAAATATTTGTGATATGATAAAAGCGAGTCTATTGTGCTTTGCCGCCAAAAGTGTTGCGTGTAATATGCAAGGCTTCCGTCATCTGTCTCACGCTAGTCACGTTGCGACATGACGAGATATTGATATTAAAATTATACCCGACATTTTTTTAATCAATATTTGATCATCACATTTGCTCCATTTTATATATATATGCGAATTAAATCAAATGTTCCTGAGCTCGATTTCATGACACTTGTTGCATTATTGTATTGTCGTTTTGTTAACAATTTTCGTTGCAAAAATTTATAATGTAATAAAGAAATTAATTTCAAGGTACAATAAGGCGAATAGATTTCACAATTTTGAGTTTGTATAAATTTTGATTATGCGATAATTACCGGAAACTAATCATTCTCGCGCCAAATAAACATAACTACGTAGATATGTAATTTTTTAAAATTATTTTTTATATTATTTATGTCTTATTTTTAATTCTCAAAGTTTTGTTGATAAAATACTTTGTTTTATCTTACAAAGGAAGTTCAACAAGTATAAAATAAAAAAATGTGAAATTTTGCATGAATTTAGAATACCTAGGTGAATCTAATTTTCAAATTTTTTTGTAACTAAATTTATTTTATTTAAATTTAATCATATGATAAAGTTGTGTTCTGTAAACATGTTTTTGAGAAATAAACTGAAAACACACTTGCATAAAATAAAATTTTTAATTTAAGAAAAAGAGATTAGCTAGTAGGAGTATTTTACATTTTTCAAAATTTAACATTTTTCAAAAATCGTTACAAAAGTACTTTCAAAACTATGAAATTTTTGTTGGAAATGTTGTTTCGCATTTCCAATTGTTTCTGAGATTCATTTATAAATAAATCGATCGTAAAAATCGATTTTATTTAAAAGGATGTTACACCTCTAAAATCGAATTTCAGCAGCTAATTTTTATAATTTTTTTCATGATTAGATTCTATTTCAAATTCATGCAGTTTCAAATTTTTTTTTTATTTTACACTTGCCGAACTTTCCTTGTTAGAAATAAAACGTAGTAAACTTACAATCAAAATATAGTTTTTATTGTTAAATCTTTGTTATTTTAGTA
>Ga0157363_1006285_pt1 | contig 11152 bp, 7 predicted proteins | sample AttsexASBM1_FD_111477 | JGI IMG/M metagenome (GOLD analysis project Ga0157363, IMG submission 111477) | Fungus gardens microbial communities from leaf cutter ant in Ribeirão Preto, State of São Paulo, Brazil - Atta sexdens ASBM1 | ecosystem: Host-associated > Fungi > Mycelium > Unclassified ...
ATACAATCTTATAAAACAATTATAAAATGTTTAAATGCAAATTAATGAGATACGATATATAACTTCATTAATTTCTGATATTTTCAAGTGCATAATTTTGAATTATAGAATTGTAATTTAAAATTTAATTATATGCCAAATTATTTAATAATAAAAATAATAAAATGCCGCTATGTGTTTATAATAATTAAAAAAATAATTAAAGAATTAAATCAATTTATGATAAAATTTTTGAGTCGATCATTGTTCTGTATAATCACTGTTATATTCACACTAGATTTAGTATAGCACAGCAGTATAAATAGTAGTCAAGAGAGTCGATGGTGCGACCTCTTAATTCATTTGATTATCTTAATGTAGAGTTGTGGAGCACGGGCTTAGGTAGTCGTACGAACTTAGCCCCGGGGTTATCTTTATTCACGATTTCAGTACTCCTACGTAAATTTGACAATCTCATCTAGATTTAACCATCGCTGGCAGTTCGCTAATACGTATCGATTATTATATGTTAATTATACACAAATATGCGAAAAAAATGATTTAGCTAAAAAAATTTAAAGATTTACCTATAAATCTTTGAAAATAATTTTGTTTATCAAAATAATTATGCAAAACACTGCAAAATGGATTAATTTATATCTTAACACACATTACAATTTTTAACATCTTAACAGAAATTAAAATTAACAAAATATTATTAAATTCAAAAGATTGCTCTTTTGACATTAATATGTCAAAACTTTTCAGTATTACTCATCGTGCTTAAGTTTCCCCACATAATTACTTTGGTCCAACATTATTTTTAGATCTACATTTTCTAACTAAATTTTTAAATACTTCAATAAAATCGTTTTCCGTGTAGAGAAATAATGCTACGCTATTTAGTTTAACAGATAATCTCTGCTAATATTCTATCGATTACGATAATTGCCCAGACAACACAAAGTCTAGTTAAAACACAAGAAGACATTTTTTAGACGCCAAAGGCGTCTCTCAATTTTAGACACTTTATCTAGATTAATCTAAAAATTCATCTGAAAATTTTGATTTGTTAAAATTCAACGCATTTCAGTGTTTTATAAATATATAGAATCCGCATATAGCGATTCCAGTCTGTAGAATGACTTACGCTTGGCGCTCTAATTGAGCGAAGACGACCTCGTCTCGGCTCCATTTAGAATGGCGCGACCGCCGCGGATAGCAACATTAAATCTTTCTCAGAAAGAGCGGCGTCAGAGAGGGTGGGTACCAAATTTCAGGGAAGGACGTGTCTCCGGGGCGGACTGTCGCACACTGATAAAGCGTTAGGAATCATCAGGCGTATTGTGCTTACGCACGCTCGTAAATAACCCGAGTTACTTACGGTCGGCCAGACCGAAAATACCGCCACGCCAGGGAACTCGCAGGCCCATTACACGGCCGACCAGGCTGGCTTCTGTGACTCTGAGACAGTTTAATGCGAGGGGTGCGGCTGCTAGTGCACGATGGCGACCGGGGTGGCCAAGGACGATGGGTGGGAAAAGGGAGAGAGAGATCCAGGGGTTTAAGCAACGATGAACGGCGAGGGTACCGAATGGCGGTCACTTGTTAATGTTATGTTCGAAGCCCTCGGAGTTGGAGGGCTGTGTCGCGACAAAGTTCGTTCCGAATACGCTGTAAATTAAATTGATACTCGCTGGTGTGCGCGACACCCTCATCACTTCCTTGCTCCCTAATCTCTCGTGACATGCGCGCGCGAAATGGTAATTTGCATACGTTACATTTGGCTAATTCAAGATCATTGGGGATCTATATGAATTAAATTGAGTTAATTGAAAGCTCATTCATTAAAACTTATTAGTAGACCCTCGTGTCTTTCGTACATAGTTGTGACATCGGCATTTCCTTGAACAACTCAAAACTTTCATACAAATGGAGACTTCATTTTTCATTTCAACCATATTCATCGTTTATATGAGGATTATGTAAAATGTAACGGAAAGAAAAAAAGGTCATCATTCTGTATCTATATGAATACGAAAACTGCTTTTATACGCGTCTTTTGTACACGATTAATGCAGAGGGTAAAGGTAATTGCATTCATCTGATCTTTCTATTAATTACATTAACTTAATTTGATAGTTATAAATCATGTCAAACTAATTTTGCAACTGCGATATGTCTTAAAATCTCGCTGACTGAAAAGTGAATGAAGTTCGTTAAATTCTATGGCCCCCTGATATTGCGCATCCATCTTCGTGTCGCAGAGCATCTCGCGAATAACACATAATGGTTTTTACGGCTTAATAATAAATTTACAAGTTGTTACCCCGGCCGTATACGATTAATCTTGTCTAACTAGATGACGTTTTAGAAACTCGTGCCGTGCAGTAAAGATTAATCATCCGTATTCCGACGGTTACGATATGGAAAACTTATATAACCAAAGCCCAAGTTTTCAGACAGGACGGTGCATCATTCAGGCTACCTTTTCTGGAAACAAGACATTTTTCATGCCATTTTCTGCTTTAATAACAGAAGACTGCTCATCTGATAAAATCGTAATAGATCGTCACGTTTTCAAACAAAGACAAAAGTTATTGATTTTTAAGCTGCTATTAAAAAACGACAAATAAATAAAATTATACAATTTTGATTTCTATTTCTCGTATTCTATTCTCGTGTCAAGAGTTAAAGTTTTCTTAAGATGTTAATAAGCGTGTGCAAGTTAATGAGTGCAGTCGGTGAATAATCAAATCTACAGTCTTTGCGCTCAATTTACGTCAATCAATTAAAAGCATGATTAGTGAGCCATATGCATTATTAGATTGTTGACAAACATAAAGTAAAGAAGCCTACTAAAATAGATATATAGCTTTAAATTATTCCGGCTTATTTCTTTGTAAAACGTAGGAATTTGGCGATTTTATTTTTGCCAATATAAATTTATCGCCCAATGGTGGATAAAACTCAATGAACACGATTCAACATGATTCATGATAAAAATGCTTTTTATGGCACGCATAAGCGTCAGTTGACAGAACATATAATTTAGCAATATAATTTACCATATTGCATGAAAAGAAGTTACATTAATCGTTTTTTTATCGATCGACATGTTTATCTTAGACGTAATGTATTTCCACGTAACTGACTCTGCATGCAATCAGTTTAAATCGAAGTTTCGAAAGCACTTCCGCTCTTTTTACTTATTCGCAAACCTGTAGATGGCATCGCGTACTTGTGCAGGAAATGGCATGTCAAATTTAACTTTACTCTGACGAATGCATGGTGAGGTCATAAAATTCCGAAAGTTTTTCCATAGTCAAATTTCGACGACGTCGCTCGGCACGAAATAATTATTTCGTGCTCGCTCAATCGGCTACAGTTTAACACTCGACTTGTCGTTCGGTTCCAGTTGATCGCCGGTCCGGGACGCATCAAATCGATGACCGGCCATCAACGAATTTGATACGAGTGTCCGACATAAAGTGCTAATAAAATGTTCAAGCGTGTTAACGATGCCCTCGCCAGTACGTAATGCGTTTTATTACGAGTAAACGTTTTAATACTTAAAGCTTTCGTCACGCGCCAAAAAGTATCGTTGCCGCGACAATTAATGTTTTTTTTTTATTTCTTCCATCATCTTTAGACTGTTTTAGGGCGTTCCTGTCGCGACATTGTTATCGGCCACATTTTTATTGTCTGCATTATTACCATAAATTGTCGAGCCAGCGAAACATGCGATGATATGGAAAATATAAAAGTGCATTTTTGCACATACATATTCTGGACTACTCAATTTTTCTACTAATAATATGTCTGAACTATCAATCTTTGTGGTACCAACTTAAGTAAGCATAGAATGAAGCGTATCAGTTATTGTTTATTATATTTTTAGTTTAAGTATTCTATGCATAATGTTATTAAAATAATAGATGTATTGGTCATGAGATATCTTGTATCGTTTTGCGATAATCCATCAATTTTAATATCAATATAAATAATATTATTTCATCTCAATATTTTATATACGATGTTCGAAAAACGTAAATTTTCCGATGATATAAATGTCTTTATGCAAAAATGTTCGGCGAATATATGATATTTTCATTATTTATGACATAAAACTGTACCGAATTCACAGACAGTATCATACTGTTAATTCTGAAAGAGCGACAAACAAAAGAATCTTCTCAATCCCTGCTCTGAGTAAAGAAAATACTCAACGAACATTTCATCTTAAACCGACACTTCCGATCAGCAACTTCCGACAAAATGAGCCGCTCGTTTTCTGTCATTATCCGCTCGAAATGGTTATCTTCGGATCGTTACAATCTCTGAGTAGTGAAGTGGCGGCTTCCGATTTCCGTGACTCCTCGATACAGGTTCGTTACCGTAATTCACTGGTTCGGAGAAGAATCGAAAGTCCACCGTCAAAACGTGACGTGTGTAACTGATTCAGCTCCCGCAAGTTCCCAAATCGAAAAAGGATGGCGAAATTCGAAAAACGTCTACACCGAAAACGAAGAGAGCGAAAGAAGTCGGAATTATATGTAAATTGCACAGTGCGGTTGTGCACAAAAAAACTTGTCAAGACGGATAAATTAATATACGATAAAGCAATGTCTAAATAAGATTTTAAAGCGTAAAATTTAAGCCTTAAGTCTCAAAAGACAATAGATGTAGGAAGTATTAAGCCTTAAAAAATTGACTAGTCATAGTCGAGTATTCTTCTCACTTCGACTGTGATTGATTAATTCTTTAAGGCGATTAATTCTTTAATTCTTAAGACGTCTATTGTGTTTCGGGACTAAGAAATTGACCAATCACAATCAAATGTAAGGAGAATGATCGACTATGATATCAATTTCCTACAGCTTAAGGCTTCAAATATAATTTTTATGCCTTCAAATTTTTTGTAGGCACCGCTTAATGATGTGCTGTAAGGTCATCGTTGTCGTTGTCGTTTGCGAGACTCTCTCGTTACGTCTGTCGGAATTTATTCGCAAGTTCTCTTTGAACCAGACAGTCATTAACGCCACAACCACCGCAAGCGTTAAGACTTCTCTCGTGTCTTCTCCTTCTCCTTCTCCTTGACTTTCTCTAACCCCTGCCCTTTTCGCCCTTCATTAAAGAAAGAATCATACAAATAGTATATTCGACCGTAGCGCGATGTTCAGGATCAGCCCGGCGTTGCGTTGCGGGGTTGCGCGTTGACCCGATATAATTAATACTCGATGAGCTGAGTGGTAATCTTAGCGCCCTCGCACCATTCCTATTGCGTTCTCTTGGTTATATTGGCCCTCTGGATTTATTGTCGTGCTGCACGATTGCTTTTGCGGATTCATAATAGTCCAGTGGCTCGATAGTGCTTCATCAGAATGAAAGTAAAATACAAAGTTGTCTATATATATATATATTTCATCGAATTAGGACTTTAATAGAAAAGAATTAATATATCGACTGGATGTATCAATTTAGATTTTTAAGTTTCTCCGATAGCGAAAATTACTATTGCAAAATGAACAAATATTGCAGGAAAAATAATTCTATTAGTGTTGCACTAGAACATGGAAAGAATGATTTTGCTGAAATATCTAAAAATTTAGTTAAATACAGAGCTGAAAATAATTTTACTGAAAATAATTTTACTGAACCATCAAAATAATTATGTAAAAAATTCAAACATGACGAGCAAAAAGTTTTCACATTCTCGTAACCTACATCATTATTTTAATTAGTCAACAAAAATTATTTTCAGATCTATATTTCAGGTCAAATTTTTAAGTATATAATTATATCAAAAATCTTTCCGTGAACTCTTTTATTTATATTCGACAAGAAAGAAAAAGAGCCAAGATTTTTCGATATCGTTTCGCTATTATACTTCTCGTTTAATACATGTCCTGACATTTTAAATCGTGCATGTATCTTGCTTGCAACGGTTAACTCTGTGATTGTTACATTATTCCTCGGAAAAGAAAGCCAATTTCGTTGCAAAACTAATCTACTGTAATTTTTTCCCGTCCTTATTATTTACCACGAAACGACCAACGAAATAAGAATTGTTTTCCAAGGATCGTCGTGGTTGAATCGCGAGATAGCAATAATTGCGGAGTAATACAGCGTTGAACGACCATGTAAAGATGATTTGTAGATTCTAAACGCGAACTCCCCAGGCCAATCAAGCTGCACTTCCCCCGCGCCTTCTTCCCCTCACGTGCACGATTGAGAGAAACGCGATTGCGATTATACGGGCGTGCATTCGGTGATTGTTTCTCCCTGCAATCTCGTGGCGAATCCCATTGTTCGTCGGGACGATGCAGCTTCAGTTGAACGGCGCCGCCGTTGCGTATCGTGCGAATCCGCACTCGCGGTAAATAACAAATGGGCCACGTCCACCATGTAACCATGATCCATGAGCAACGGGCGGGGGTGGCGGTCGCGGGTAGAAGCGCGATAATGCCGTTGAACAAGCCGTGTTGGTGCAGAGCCATTTGATCCGCGACGGAAGAACGCGCTCTTGCACGGCGGAACCTGAGCTTCGCAGGAACGATGAATTCAGCTCACCCGAGAGGCGGAAACCTTGCTGCTTTGCTACAACAATGCCCGAATGCGCCAACAGTAGATATGAATCGGCGAGCTTGCACGCGAGCGCAGAAGCGGAATTTCCTTCTCCATGTGTTTCTGAATTCTTGATTTTTATAATTAGTGATTGCAACATCTTCAAGAGATTACTTAGAGATTAAGATAACAAAAAAGTATAAGTATGAAATATATTATATGAAATAAATAAAATATCAGCATCGATTGAATTATGTAACAGTGTATTCTTCAATTGACCTGGATGTTTCTTCGTTTTTCACGAGACATATTTTCATTATTTTCCGATTCTACAATAGATATTCTGATATTCTGTTTGTAATAAAAATATTTCGTAATAAATTTTTTCAGATAATTATTGCTTTAAAGATATTTATATCAACATTGACATTATCGCTAATATGTAAAAACGCGCATAAAAACAAGCATAAAAGCGTACTATTAAAACTATCATTAGCTAATTTACACACTTTGGATATAATTAATGTTTTACATACGTTGTAATAAAAAAAAACAAACAATACATTATTAAAATGAATGATTTTATACTAAAAAAATATTTTCTAATAAATGTAAAAGAGCAATCTGGTATTTTCATGCATCATTAATCTAAAATAAATTTTTCTATGCACACTGATCAACATCCTAATCTATGATTCTTAGATATTGTTAAGTAAAATTTAAAAAATGCAAAAAATATTCGCGTTGTTTGAGATGTTACGCTAAGAGTTCATTCCTAAGTCAACTAGCATTTTTATATTCTGAATAGCAAACGGCTGTCGGTAAAGTTTGATCGATGTGAACTATGGTGACCCGTAAGAGAGCTCCGAGAACATAACCAACCAAGCGGATGAAAATCTTCTCGCGTGCTGGAAACCCGTTTTATTCCTTCGCCCGGCATCGCGAGCGATGAGACGCGAGCGGTGCACATCGGGCACGTATCTCTGTGCCCGACTCGGGCCGATTCCGGACCGAATCTGAATCAAGCCAATTTCAATGGTAGAGGAAAATAGTCCTCGAATCCCCTTTGAGTTCCCGACTTTAAATTTTCGATGCAATCTGCGAAGCGTCGCCGCGAAAGGGAGGTCGGCGACGGGCATACGAGAGTCGACTCCTATGTATTTCAAGATCTAGGATGCGTGCAGTTTTGCATCTAATACGACGACGGCAACGAGAATGGCGTTGAAACAAGAAATCCGAGAGTACCTCCAAGCGACGGAAATTCCTGTCGCTGAACCTGTCCACGGAGAGATATCGCTCTCCGCCTGCGTATTTCCTTTTAAACAATTCCTCTTTATGTGGACGAACGAACTTGTATGACGATTCATGCGGATTGTGCTCGGCTCTCAGCATTTTTCGTCGCGTTATTACGTTCGCATGTACGTAATTTAATAGAACACATAATTAATTTCCTCTCGAGACTATTTCAGTATATGTTATTGGTTTCTACACGGATGTGTCTATATACGATCATATCGGATTCCCGTAATTCCATACTGTTATATGGTAATATCAGAGCTGAACTTAAAAAATCCTCTTGCGACAAAGAATTTATAGAAAAGACAATATCGACAAATTTAATTTAATGTACAATCAAATTCGGAGACAAGAATTAGAATTTGATTACTAGATATATTTTTTATCTTAATTTAAGGATGCATTATATCTAATTTTTACAACAACCTTTGTGTGAATATTTGTATTTTAAATAAATTATACATGTATAAAAGTTATGTAACAATCTATTTTTCTTGTATAATACGTTCTTATTGTTTATTTACTTTATTTGTTATTTTTGTTATAAATTAAAATTGAAAAGACAATGACAAAAATTTCAAATATTTATGTAAGTATTTTAAATATTTAAATTATTTAAAATGATTTATGTAAAGTTTCATTGTGATTCAAAGATTAGTTACAAAAATTTATAAATTTTAAAAATAAATATTTTATTTATTTACACAACAACTGTATATCGAAAAGGAAGCTGCATTTACATAACAATTAATATCCGCATCGCAATATAACTTTACATAAATCATCTCAAATACTTAAAATAAATGCAAAATTAAGACTTTTATGATATTTTATAATACATTTTCATACATCTTTATATTACTTATTATTGGAATAACTTTTAATCCAGATGGTAAGCTATCGTTAAATTTTTTGTTATTTTGCGATCTAGAATAATCTGTAGTTGTTTCATAACTTTTTCATTATTTTGAAAATATATGTAATACATCATTAATTCTTTGTTTATAATCATATTTTTGCTTCTTCCGTCTGCAATCTGAATCTTTGTCCAGTTAAATTTTTTACTGTTTTAAGTTTTTTTTAAAAAGTAGGAAAAAATTCAGTATTACTTTTCAACATTTTTACTACATTGCCAAATAGTTTTTGAAAAGTTAAAATATATATTTAGAAAAAATTGAAATATGCAAAAAAAATGAGAAATTTGAGAGTGAAATTTCGCTTATGCTAAAAAAAAGACTCAAACTGCAGACGAAGGGTTAAGAAAAAGAAATTGTATCAATATCATTCAACAATCAGTGAAATAGTAGAAAATTATCAATTTAAAATGCCCACATGTATATAACTATGAGATGACAAAACTTCTCTCATGTGTCTCGAGAGGCAATAAAAAGTTACGTAGTGCTCATAAAAGTTAACATGTACAACGCGAGCATATAGCTTCTGTTAAAGGATTGCAGACAAATAACATGACCTTATCTACTGTCTTAGTAAGCAGAGATCAGCATAACAATTTCGTCTCCATCATCGTGCCTTTACAAGGTTCGCAAGGTACTCGGCGAAGGTACGCGTGGAGATAAAAATATCTCTCCGTCGAGAGAAAGCTCGCCGGATATGAATAATTCAAACGCACTTCCTAGATAGCCATGTGACAATCGGGAAAAAGGACAGTCAATCGTTCCTTTTATCCTTCCTTTTCGTGCTGTGCTTTCGCGGGGACCATCACGACAACAATGACGACGTCGTCTGGAATGCGAGAAAACATTTCCATAACGCTACGATGTTACGACGTACCGTAAAATTGCTCGATGAATTTCCGGCAATCGCGCACGAATTTATATAAGATCATAATTCGATAAACGATGGGCACTCGACTTTCGCGGCGAATATACACACATATGTACATGTATTACGTAGGCCTCGGTGATGGGCGAAAAGAAAAGAAAAAAAGGAAAAGGGTAAAGGGAAGTAGGGAAGGCAGTCGGTGCGTCGCGAGCAGCCCTGGCGCAGGAAGCACATAACAAAAGAACAAGGGAAGGCTGCCCACAATGAATAATGGATAGACGAAATATGCTGAACCTCTGCGTATATATAGAACGTGCTTTCCGCCTGGATCCTTCCGCCTGCTCTACTCGCGTGTGAGAGTAGGGGAAAATAAAAGATAAAGAACAACATGTTGCCGTGGTAAGCTACTCCTTTCAACCCTCTGGTCGTAAAAAGTAAACGTCGGGTGTGAAATCTCATCCACCGAGCTTCGTGACGTCACAACGAGCGTGCGTCTATACACGCATGTGTGTGTGTGTGTGTGTGTGTGTGTGTGTGTGTGTGTGTGTGTGTGCGTGTGTGTGTGCGTGTGTGTGTGTGTGTGTGTATCCATGGTGAATATAATATGTGCGTTCGCCACGAAACTCGTAAGAGGAAACTAAATTATCGCGGGGGCCACGTATGCGGCATTCACGCGATAGATATTCTCGAGGCTACGAGCGTAGCCTGAGAGTTACGAGTGGCGGGCTACTTACTTTAATAATGTATAATTAGAGAACCCAAATGCATTTCGTTATATGTAAATATTATCAGGGACTTGGCAGTTCGCGTGCTTTACGCGCAGTTGTGGTCGAAGCTTCTCTCCATGCTCCATATTTAATAGATGTATTTCTCCCCCTTCGTGTGTTTTAAGCACACTTCAAGACTTACTATACTTACATTTTGCATACGTACGGAAAGAATTACCGAAATGAGTTTTTTTTTTCAATATATGCATTACATGTATATAATTCACAAAGAAATTCGATATTTATGTTATAAAGGAACAGGTCCATAAATTAACTTCAATGTACATTACATAAAATTTATATTAAAAATATGAAAATGAAAAGCAAGTAAATGCATACATATTTTTTAATGAAGGATTTTGCATAAGAAGAATATAGATATTAACTTTTTTCATATTGAAAAATGGATTTTTTGATGATTTTTCATGGTAATGTTTCACATTAAAATTCCGAGAAATATAAATTTATATTGTGATATCTATATATATGACTTTTAGGTATAAAAGAAAAATGTAATATTTTCTTTCGCAATGATAATGAATTCATATATTAATCAATTAGTCAAATTATAGCGTTGTTTTATATTTAAACAAAAAAAAAAAAAATCTAAATTATTTTTACAGTGAAGCAGCTAAATTATTCTAGTAAGTTAATGCCAACTATCTCCATCTCTCTCTGCGCTTTTCCTTGTTTATGCAAATGCTCTTATATGTAATGTAATGCTCGTATGCGGACCGGAAGAAACGTATTAAAAGGGCGAT
>Ga0157363_1006286_pt1 | contig 11152 bp, 6 predicted proteins | sample AttsexASBM1_FD_111477 | JGI IMG/M metagenome (GOLD analysis project Ga0157363, IMG submission 111477) | Fungus gardens microbial communities from leaf cutter ant in Ribeirão Preto, State of São Paulo, Brazil - Atta sexdens ASBM1 | ecosystem: Host-associated > Fungi > Mycelium > Unclassified ...
CGAATTATCGAGAAACGTTCAACCGTTAATTAACGCTGCTGCGAGAATCGCTCGTTTCGGTCCTGAATGGGGATGGTTGGTGTTCAAGTCAAACTGGCCGACAACAGATACACGCAAGTCCGCCCGACGCACGTCCGGTACGTCATTCTCGCATCCTCGTTAGTTTGCAAATTCGCTCGTATCCCGAATTCTCCCGCAATCTCGGTGTTACGGTTGCACATCTTGCAGGACCGTGCAAAGAGGAGTGCACAACATGCATTAGCGGGCCTCCTCCAGTGCTAAGGAACTCCAAAGTTTTATTTGTTGCAATAATTTAAAAGGAAAGTTCATTTTATTCTTATTGTTAAAACATTTCATGTATTTAAATCTCTCATATCTTATCGATTCAATTTATATCTATTACATTGATCGAAAGAACATGGTGCTCATGTATGATTATTAACTCGATTTCTTTCCTTATTTGTCTTTCTCTTCTTGTGAGAACGTTCATGTCCATATTATCTTTGCAATTAAATCTTATCGTGAGTTTTGCAATCCGTCGAATATTTGTTGCTTACTTTGTCTATATTATAATACATAACTTAAATATATACAGAAAAAATAGATTGGATGGTTTAGCAAAGCTATAGTAAGTTCAATATCTAATTAAGAAGATTTGATAATTCAACAAAGAAATTATATTTGTAAACAATTATCAGTATGCTAATTCAGCCAATTCTTTACTACAATGAAAATTGCTAATATAACAATAGAAAATTCATATCTTTGCTGTATTAACAAATTTGTGCTGTGCGGTATTATAACAATGATGATTACCGGCAACCCCTAATTTTATTCAGCTGTACTTTACTGCTTTAATATAGAAAACCGACTGTCCGTCGTACATTGCGGATTTATTATTGAATCAGTGAAATTTTCAGTTATTTTAACAAATCTTTTTTTCTTTTATTTATTTTATTGTTTCTATTGTTTCTATCTAAATTAATTTCTATTTAATTTAATTTGTACATGCAAATAATATTCATTTACATTTCATTTAAACTTCATAAAAGTAGAAAATAATTTAAATTAAATAAAATCTTTATATGTAAAATTTAATGTGAAATTATAAATCGGTGATGCAATTTTTTTATCTAACCTGGCTTTTATATGTATATCTATTTAATTTTCTATAATGGAGGTACATAATTAGTAATTTGTGATCCGCTATAATTTTAATTAGACTGTTATATTTTCCTTGTTATATTTTTTAAATTCTTCAAAACTTTTTTAATACAAATTTTACGAATAGGTAGGAACCTATCTTTATTTTGCACGACTCTACTAGGGTCCCATAAACCCTTTGCACGACTCTGATATCGGATATCTGATGCGTTTGCGAGAAACGGACCGGCATTTGGCTTTCCTTCGCAGTGTGCATAATTAGAATCAATCCACAAATTGAGAGAGAGTTATGGGAAGGGGGAAAGGAGGAAGGAAAGGGGAGAGAGAGAGAGAGAGAGACTCACGCTCGCTCGCAGCAGTAGTTGATAGAAAGGCCTCTCCCGGTAGTCGAGGGGTTGCCGCAACACCAGGGCGCCCACATACGTGTTCTGGCTTCTCTCGACGTTAACGATGCCGAACTTCTCGCAGGCATCCAGAAACTGCAACAAAAGTTGATCGTGAGGATGAGTTGTCGTGACAAGTATGGTTGATCGTATTCGTGATTTTAATGACGCGTAGAACCGCGCGCACGAGATATCTCAGCAAGTATTCACGACTTTTAGCGTTAATTAATTGATTTATCAGATTGAACATTCATTTAACTTACGACATCTTGTTATTTCGTTGGATCTCTTATGAAACGCTCTACATGAATATTTTATTAAATTCATGCAGAGCTTTTTTAATCGATATGCACATTGGTGTGTCGCAAAGAGTCTTCAAGTGTGCCGCAAAAATTTTAGAGAAAGTAAAAAGAAGAAAAAATATTTAAGTATGCAAGTAAAAAAGACACGAAGTAAAAAAATTTCTTAAAAATTGTGAAAAAATTATTTAAATTATATTGTGTTTAAATTATATTGAATTTATATATTCTGATTTTAATTAAAACGATATTGCTTCTATAAAATCTTCTCTAGAAAATGAAAAATCTAATATTAATTAAAATAAAAAATCTAATAAAAAAGAATTAAAAAGTCCATAAGAGTTTACGCGCATTTATTGATAAATAAATTTCATTTATTCATCTAAATTAATTCGTTTTCAATCGATGTTTTCAGTCCTTCTCAATGCAAAAAAATATAAGTATAATTAACTAATAGTACATATTCTAAATTGTGAACTATAGTTGTATTAAATATACAGAATAGATGAATCATCTTGTCACGAATTAAAACCTAATAACAAAGATCAAAGATCATTTTGTTATCGCAATTAGGGCAAGAAATTAATAAAGTCCGAGGGATTGATCACTGAGGTAATTTTTGTACAAAAACTAGGTAATTCAGCGGCAATCCAAACGAAATTTTGGATAATTTTTGGTAAATCTAATAATCTTTAGGTCTTAACAATTTTATGACCCTATTAATATGCAGAGTGTTAACCTTCTTTAATATTTATCTATTTTTCAATCTGATAGAAAATTAATTATAAAACAATTTAAAAACATTAAAAAAAGTTTTAGTTACCTTAAGACTTTAATAATGTTTAACATACATATAACAGTTTTCAGACATTTATTTCGCATTTATGTCCTTTTTATTTATATTTAACTTGATTAGTCAAAAAATTTTTAATTTAACACTAACTTGTGACTCGTTTAATAAAGAGCCTGTGTTACTATTATATTAATGTTTTTTTAAAATATTTTTTATTTTATAAAATATCTAATATTTATATTCAATTGGATATTGTTTTGTTAGTATTAAAAAGTTTCAAATGTTACAAGTAATCGAACTTGTTAGGGTAACTCCGGCAATACGCCGCGCTGGGATTTACGCCGCAGAAGTCAGAAAAAATAGAAGGAGTGGAGGTAATTTTCCCGCAACTATTCTTTTCCTTTTACCTTTACATATCTTTATGTTATATTATTTATTGTGTTATGATTTCAGCTTCTTACTGTTAATATTAATGAAATTATTGTGAATTGAATCGATTTTTCACTGTGTTAAGTAGTGTTATCATCAAATTATAATCTACATAAAATAATTATAGGACATGCAAAAGACTTAATAGTTATTTCGTGATACATGAGTGTAGAGGAATAATAAAGCATGTTGTATAACAAAATACAAGTACTTTGCTCTTGTATTTTTTCTTTATTGTTTGTTGTCTTGTATATCCCACCTGTTTCGGATATGTGGCATTTTTAACAGGCGAGATTTATGCATATAAAGCATACAAAGTGCGCAGATTGAATTCAGTGCACTAAATACAATAAACGCATTATATGAAATATGTCATAACACTTGTAATACGTCTGGGAAGATTGTAATTATTATTTATTACTTCATATACATATTTATCATTCTTATTCCTTAATAAAACTTTATGAATGCATTTTATAAGTTATTGTATCATTTTACGTCTTATTTATATGCATTATTTATAAATTTTTTAAATCATACATACCTCTCCCCCCTCCCCCTATGAGTCATGTATTTCACCCCTATAGGATATACAAAAGGGATATACAAATGGGATAAAAATGCAAGAATTTAAAAAAGTTCATTTTTTAAATGAAATATAATATTTCGGTTTTCTAATATTTTTTTATAATAGTAAACAGTACAAAATTATTTTTACTGATATAAATCGTTTACTTTAAACATAGTAAATACTTAAGTTTTTGATGAGGTGCGGCGTATATACCGGAATTACCCTATATACATATTCTATTTGCGAAATTTTTATATTTTTGTGTTCCTGTATAAATGCAATAAATATTTGTTTTGTAAAATTGTTTTGTTTTTCTTAAACAGTGAAAATCTAAAATTGATGTTCTCGAAGATACTTATCATAGTGATCTATAAAGATATTCTAGAGTGATTTAAAGAAATAATATTTTATGTACTCGTAGGTAATCTTAGATAAGGAAAATAAATTTGGAAAAATTTTGGATAATATCAGTAAATATAATATAATTTTAAATACTCTAAGATAATCTTGGGTAATATGAATATTTGATAATCTGGAATAATTTGAGATAGTATTAGGATCTTAACTCATTAACATGAAGAAAGATAACATTTTTTGCTTGATTTCAAGATAATTTTTAACATATTAAAATATAAAATATTTCAACGAAACTTGATATTCTAAGGATCGCTCTTTACGATTTACGGCGTCGTCAGAATTTCATTTCAATCACATGGAAATTAAATATGGTGATCAGAATAAAAAAAATGACGAAAAAATTTCTGTCGACATTTTTTAATGATTGTTTTGAATTGATAACAATTTTTCTAATTTTCGACAATTACACCATCGGTGGTCAAAACAATTGTACTTTAAGATCTTACGATGAAATTTTTGAAATCCACCATGGCTGATCAAAATGGTGGCCGAAATGATAAAAATCTTAAAAATTTAGTGTTTTTTCGTACAACCTCATCAAATTTGAGTTATGTCCAACTTGTTAAATATATACAACCACAAATCTATGATTTTGAAGTTTATATCTTTTACATTTACCGCTTTCAAAATGGCGAATTCAATGTGGCGAACTATAAACTCGGAAAAACATTAATTTTTGTATCTTTTTTTATTTTGTACACCGTTTGAATACATCAATCTTTGTTAGAGTGTTAGGAGTGCGGGAAAATTTAGAATCATTCCAAAGATGGCGAATCCAACATGGCGACCCAGTAACTCCCAAAATTCAATCTTTTTTTATTACTCCAAACTTATAAAATTAAAAATTATTCGATATTGTCATGTTTTATGTTGCTTCTTATAAGATTTGCATTTTTAATTCTTCTTTTTGCTTTTCATTTATGCCACTTATCAAAACAACTTTTGCAAAAATATAATTGACAATTATAACAAAATTTGAATGTTCCCATAGTGCATTTTTCCATAGAACATTTTTTCTTTGTATTTTTGTAACTCGCTTCATATAAATTTATACGCAACAACCTTCCTTTCTCTAAATAATGTTTTGCAATACTTACTGCAAATTTTTTAGTATTAATTTTCTTCTCTTTATTAGTAGCTGCATTGAAAACAACATGCTGCACAAAACAACAGAGTTTACAATAAAAGATTTAATCAATCTCGTAAAAACTACCCATGTCCATTTCTTAAACCTAATACACGATGCTAAATTGTTACAATGCCTTCCATGTCTATAATAAATTTATGGGTAAAGTGGATCTTCACGATCCACGTCATTGTAACAATTTATGGACAGTGGAATGATTCCAAATTTTCACGCACACTCCTAATACTCTAATAATTCGAAGATTAATTTTCAAACGGTGTACAAAGTAAAAAAAGATACAAAAATTAACGTTTTTCCGAGTTTATAGTTCGCTCTATTAAATTTGTCATTTTGAAAGCGGTGAATGTAAAAGATATAAACCTCCAAATTATAGATTTGTATAAATTTAACAAGTTGAACATAACTCAATTTGATGAGTTGTACGAAAAAACAAATTTTCAAGATTTTCTCAATTCGGCCGCTCATTTTAGATCGGCCATGATGGATTTAAAAAATTTCATCGTTGGATCTTAAAGTTATAACTATTTTGACCATCGATGGTTGCCGAAAATTATAAAAATTTTTATCGGTTCGAAAACAATCATTAAAAAAATGTCGATCATTTTTTCGTCATTTTTTTTGTTTCGATTACCATTTATTTAATTTCCATGTGATCAAAATGAAATTCTGATGACGCCATCGTGAAGAGCGACTCTTAAAACCTTAGAATATCAAGTTTCATTGAAATATTTCAGTTTTAGTATGTTAAAAATTATCTTGAAATCAAATTTCAAATTTGAAATAAAAAAAAAATTTTGTCTTTCTGCGCGTTAATGGGTTAAGTAATCCGAGATAATTTCAAGATAATCCGTATCAAGGATAATTTTTGTATACTATAATCGCTAGTGATCGCTTTGATCTTCGATCCAAGCCAAGGTATTATACAACAATAGCCAGAGTAACTAATGTGTAATGCCATTCTCAAAATAAAAAATAAAAATTTTAAAATTTTACTTTTTATTTCTGAATGTCGTGTTAGCGGCATCTGACAAAAGATCAGTGCTAAGCGCCGAAGCATATAAATCTAATGATGTATTTCGAAAAATAAAAGCTCATTATTTAATATTAGAATTATGCAAAACTGTAATTCAATTAATTACAAATTACAATTACAATGTAAATATAGTTCTTAATTCAATTAATAATTATATTTCGTAATTATTCATTGCTGAAAACAATATTCATAAAGTAATTGCAAAAAGTAGTTGTAAACAGATTACAATTATTTAATTATTAATTGACAAACTGTAATTGTTAATTAGAATAAGAGCAATTAATGGGACATATACAACTAGATATCTACATCAAAACCAGACCTAATTTTGCGAATTTTTTGTGGAAAAACAAATAGAGATAGAGAAGTCGGGTTTATTCCATTGTAAAAATCACTTTTCTCTATTTACTATTAAAATTTTATTAAAAAAATAATATAAAATGGAGTCGCTATTTTTGTACATCATGTTTTAAAACGGGGATTGCGATGATCATTGCTGTTCGTATAAGACTCGTCTGAAAGCAAAATGGCACAAGTTTTATAAAATGGAAACATAGATCTTATACTTGACGGGACCATTTTTTAAAATATGGCGTTTGAATAAAATGGTAACTGGTCAAAGTTAATATAACGATTTTTCATAAAAAATTTTGCTCGTTTTTGGCTATGCAAAAAAAAAACTGAAAAGACCCTTTTTTTATCTGCGCGAACTCGTTTTGTCACAAATCTACCTACCTATTATTTTCAACGCGCTCGAATCTAATCGTCTATAATTTATGTAATTCTATTTTTCGCCAGATTAATTTATAACTCTACAAAAATGTTCTTAAGATATTATACTTTAAAAATATGTAAAAAATCGATTTTTTTTATCATTTCTAGGTATATACCCTCTTAATGCTTTATAGAATATTGCATAAATGTATTCTATCCTTAAGATCTTTTTCCGTAAACTTCAATGATTAATAATCAGAGTTGGCAAACCTTACTTTTCAGTTATTTTACGTTACTTTTTATAATAAAAAAATTTGATGACAATGTTATAATTTTTTATGACGATAACGCTAAATAACTAAATGCTAAGATTGTGCTTAAATAGAAGAGTCACTTTCGAAAATAATTTGTTACCATTACGCGTTATTTATGGAAAAAAGTAAGTAATAAGTAACGAGTAACGCATAACAAGTTAAAAATAAAAGTAACGAGCAAAAAATAACGCGTTACAAATTAGAAGTTACTATTTTTCAGTAACGAATGACTTTTTCAATCTGTTACAAGTAATGTTTGACTTTTCTAACTCTGTTATCGTTACATAAAAAATTCACAATGTCATTATCAAATCGTTATTATAACAAGTTAACGATCAACAAAGTAATGGCTATAAATAATGCGTTACTTGTCAACTCTGTAAATAATTATAATTATTATAATTATATAATTATATAATTGAGTAATTGTGATTCCACAGTAAGTACAATTACATAACTCTTAAATTATTTTTATTAAATTGTTAAACCAATTACATTTAAGTTGTGATCTACGTCCAACTCTATATTCAACTTATAATTTTGCCTAACATAATTGTGAAAGTAATCATATGCAATTACAATTATAATTGTAACTGAATTAAATATAATGACTCAAGAATTATTTTAATTGCGATTACAGCACAATTGCGTCCCTAACAATTACTTTAATTACAATTATTTTATTTGCAATTACAGTACAATTGCAATTACAATACAATTACAGCATAATTGTAACTATATTGTAATTATAATTAAAGCAAAAAATTGCAAAAAATTATAATTGTAATTAATTACATTTATGAATCAATTATGCCCAATTCTGTTTAAGATTGAAAAACGTAGAACAATTACAAAATTATAAAATTAAATTTGTGGAAAACTTGGAAATTGTTGACACAATTTTCATGCAAGGTTCTTCAAAATAAATAAAAAATATTAATACGAATTCAGAAATTATCGCAAACAAATTAAAAAATAAAAATCCATTATAATCCATACGCAATGAGAAAAAGAATGAGAAATGTCTGATAGATTAAAAGTAATTCATATCAAACAAAATCAGATCAAAAATAATAAACGCAAATGAGCATGTCTCTAATTCATAATAAATTTGTGGTTCAGTCAGCTATCGATTCTGCGGATCGTTAATGGAAAATTTCGCCGTTGATTTTGGTTTCGCGGATGATTCGCGCGCTGGTATTCTGAACCCTGTAAACATTAGTTACGCTTAATGACTGAACGCAATCGCACCATTCGGCCAGCGGCATCGCGATGCACGCATATAACGAAAAACGGGGGAGGCATTAAAGTTTGTCGCCCTAAAGCCAGGCCATTAGTTAAAAGGTTTTATGGTTTTATTGGTCGCGCCTAACGGCTCCAACCGGGAATTTATCGAGCGGATATGACATAGGGGGTGGTGCGTTGTACGTACTAATATTCCGCCGCGCGCGTCTTTTCTGGGAGGGAGAGATGCAAGATAGAGAGCCGGTGCGAAGAGAGAAAGAGGATGAAACCAGGAGGCTGCAGACCAGATAATTTTAACGGGTCGTGAGATGATATACGAATTGAATCTCTCTTTTTTTTCCTCGCGAAAAAAGCGTCTATGCGAAAGCGATACGTTGCACTGTTTTTCCCGTCGACCGAATTTTTGGGGTGTTTCTTCGTGCCACTTTGTAAAATAAACGACGCGTATCGCATTACCGATTACACGTTATATAATGGGAGCCTAAGCAGAAAGTGGTTTTCAACAGCAATTTTCCACGGTAACATGTTACAACTTTCCGTAAATACGATTCACGTACGTGACTTAAATTTTATAGACTTGTGCGAAGTGCGATAAAACAAAAACCTTACTACAAGACGTACTATCGGACGCTTTATCTGAATTGAGTTTGTACTAAATAAAAATATGAAAAAAGATTGCATTCAGATTTAGGTATGTGTAAGATAGGTTGCTAACGATACTTCTTTTCCGTTTCAAATCGACAGATTAAAATGTAATGTAGCTTTATTCTAAAAGCAATATGTCTGCTTAATTCTTGACTTTCATAGAAAAAGTCACAGAAAAATTTCTGAATCCAATGCTATTACTTTTTAATTTATCATAGAATAGGATCGATATAGAGACAATCATATTTATTGTTGAAAGGAGAATATGTTATTATTCTTAAATGAAAAAATTTTTAATCTAGAATAAAAATGATCAAGCACATCAGTTTCGCACCAAATACTACATATAGTGCCAACATTATATGATTATAATATCGGATAAAGATTTATACTTTTGAGGCTTTCACGGGTATTTTCTTCAAAAGTGCCAAAGGATTGCGGGTTATCGTCGTGTCGCAAAATTGCTAAAAGCATTAGCAATGGATCACGACATGGCGATAACCTGCAAACCCCTTAGGTAAAGATTTAAAATCTAAACGTAAGAATACATAAAATTAAATTTATTTATGTTATTTCTGTTTCAAGATATTCATATGAATCAATCTTAATTAATAATAATGGAGAACAATACGAAATATTTATCTAAATATTTATCTAAATTTAATAATATTTTTTGGTAAAATTGTAGAAAAAGGGAATATCCGCCGATGATCTTGACCTTGACATATGTTGTCAAGATCATCACCTTGAGTAACCTCCAATAAGTTTAGTCCTCGCTCGTTATTTGTTAAAAAGTTATTAACAAAAAAAGTTTGAAAAAATAACGTTTTATTTCTGCTATATAATATTAGAAACTGTACCTTTCCTTGCTTACGTAATGACTTTTCACCTAAAACAACTTCCATCCCACCTTCCCCCCCCCTCCCCCTGCTTGGAGGAGAGCACTTCCACATGAAGAAACTTTTGAAGTTGGAGGTCATTCAGGGTCACGATTTTGAAAGTCGCTTCGCGTGGAAGTCGTGCGCCCCTCAAACAGAGAGGGAGGTGGGATTGTTTCGCGTTAAAAAAACTAAACTCTAACCCAATTCATCCATTTTTTGGTTGAGAGATGGCCCTCATTTCGCGTGGAAGGTTATAAACTAGTAGAACTTTGCTTCGTGAATATACAACTTTCTTCAACGCGAAAGCAAAAAATGAATTGGATTAGGATTAGATTTTTTAACGCGAAACGACATAGATTTATAACCTTCCATAAAATGAGGGCCACTTCACACCAAAAAATAGGTTGAGTTAGGGTTAGGTTTTTTTAACATGAAATGACTTTCACTCCACCATTGGATCCACACGTACACTTTTCAACACAGAATGAGATTCTAGAGGTACAACTTTCGTTATAGCAGAAATGAGACATTATTTAAGAAATTTTTTTGTTAATTACTTTTTAACGGATAGCGAGCAACGGCTAAACTTGTTGGAGGTTATTCAAAATGATGACTTTGACAACATATGTCAAGATCAAGATCATCGGCAAATGGTCCCCTTTTTTGCAGTTTTACCTTTTATTTTTATACTGTACAGAATTATGATAAGATTAAGCACATTAAGAATATTTTTTGCTTCGTTACTAGAAATCCTTTTTGAGAGGACAATAATGGGTTTGGGTTCGAAGCAAAAATTTTAAATGATTGAAAACGTTACTAATCTGCGTAATTACTATTATGAACAATTATTATTACGAGGTTCTAAATTATAAGTACATGGAAAAAATAGATAGGGTGATTCAGTAAAGTTAAAGCTTACTGCGTTGAACATTTATAAAATGATTTGATAGTTTAATAAAGAAATTATGTTTGTAAGCAATTGTCAGTATGTTACCTAAGTTAATTCTTTGTTATGAAAATTGCTAGTATAACAAGTTTTTTTTAATGCAGTAACAGAGTATACGTTATCAGTTATAGCATAGTTTCATTAAAAATTTTGATCTATATAATGATTTTC
>Ga0157363_1006287_pt1 | contig 11150 bp, 3 predicted proteins | sample AttsexASBM1_FD_111477 | JGI IMG/M metagenome (GOLD analysis project Ga0157363, IMG submission 111477) | Fungus gardens microbial communities from leaf cutter ant in Ribeirão Preto, State of São Paulo, Brazil - Atta sexdens ASBM1 | ecosystem: Host-associated > Fungi > Mycelium > Unclassified ...
AAAAAAAGCTCAGAACTTTTTTGTACACCTAATAGATCTTTTTATTATAATTGCATGATTTTTTTTAATTGATTAAAACTTTGATTCTATTTTACAGGCAATTTGTATTAAAAACAACCACGTTCTTGCTTTATGAAGAGCTAGTGGAATTCTTTAAACAATTAAAATATTATTTATTAACAATCATTGAAAGGATTTTTAAAGATTATAAATCTTTAAATGTTTTTTCCCTCAATATAAAATGTTTGTCTTTTAGTCAATTACATTAGTTTACATTTTATATTTTCAAGATTTATGTTATTTTCATCAATATTTTATACAAATTTAATTTATTTTTTCTATATAGATTCATCGAAAGATTCGCAGCCTCAAAATACTACTACCGGTAAAAAGAAGAAGAAGAAAAATAAGAATTCGGCCAATTCGAGCAACACGGCGCCGGTACAAAACAATGACACGTTCGTGAATGATCACATGATCGATGAACCAGCGAGAATACTGCACAATCCCGGAACTAACATGGTGACTATCAGGAACCCATCGTTTGGACCGATGAAAGTGCCACCGACACAGCAGGCTGCGATCATTAAAGTTTCGGAGAACGGCATGGTGACGATTCGAAGTCCGGCTCTGCAACAGGCGATCAATGCAGGCTTGACGTCACCACCTAAGCCGGATTACATAGTCAAGGGTGATCTATCGTCGCCATCGGCGGGTAGAACGACGACAACGAATGATTGCGGTCAGCTGAGTGTGAAACACGCCAACGGTGTCATATCATCGAGCTTGGCGGAATTGCGCAGTCGATTGAGCGCGCAGTCAGATTGCACGTCATCCTTGTCCGAGCTCGCCAATATCCAGATCAGCCAGATGACAAATGGCCAACCGATACCAGAGAACGGCATCAATCTCAAGGGTACCAGTGTCACCCTGACGAAGGTGAGACCCGAGGCAACGAGTATAGAGGACGCGCGACAGGCATCAGCGAAGTGTACGGCGGTGAAAGAGATGGCGATAAACGCTTCGGCCAATGGCGGCGGAAGCAGTGGCAAGAGCAAGAAAAAGAAAAAACGCGGAAGCGGCACGGGACAGTGCGGAGATGACTTGGACCTCGTTGGTGAGAAACAACAATAATCAGACTTTAACATGTAAATCTGCTTCTTTCATTTTGTTTGTTTTCTTTAACACACGTTATACATTACACAAATACATTACACAGCACGCATCCTCCTTGAGTTGTTTCTCACGTTCGCAGTGGCTAGATCCTCGTTTCTTTCTTTTATGAAGGAAACTACCCATACGTATCTCCTTTGGACGCTTGTAGGTTCATCGCACTATAAACGATTTTGTTTCTTTCATTTCATGCCATCAAGAGAGAGCACTGCCCTACGTTAGGATATTATATCATCTGTTAGGTTAAAAAATTTTTGAGATATCAAGTATTCGCGAATGAAAGAAGAAAAAGAGAATGAAAAGGAGAAAAAGAGATATCGAGAGTTGATTTCTTGAGGAGATCGCTGTAGGAAAAAAAGAAGGCAAATGGTTAGTGATCTTCTTTCTTCAATTTTTTTCAGATCCACAAGATTTATTCCAACAATCCAAATCACTTTGCTCTTTTTTTTAAAGAGTAATTAATTGTGTCACTGTGTAGACATGAATTTTTGCGATCTTTATTTTTTTCCCCATTTGAATGCAGAACGTGAGGCAGTGCCGTCTCGATAAAGACGCCGTGCAAATACAATAAAGATGAACGAATGTATGTGATGATGGAAAGATAGGGGACGGGAGAAAATTCATACACGATACAAGATTATTTTAAATCAGGAATTGAATTCCGAAAATAGTGTCAGCGGTAATACTGTGTATTGGTATCGCATTTTTATTTTGAAACTTATTTTAAAACTGCAATTAGAAACTTGTAATTATACTGGATTATTAGAATATATAATATCAAAAAAGTTTCGAATTTATTCAAATATTATATCTTTTTTAAATATAATGATAGAGAGAATTTACTACTGTTTATTGGATCTGACAGCATAGAATTATATTATATCAGTATTATATAACATATTATACTGAAAAATTATCTGTATATTAATACATACATTGTATTGATATTTATATTGAGTTAGTTTTATCGTATAAAATGATAGAATAAAATGTATTATAAAATATATATATATTTATATTCTATATTTGTATGTATATATTTTATTTATATGTATATATATATATATATATATATATATATATATATATATATGAAAAATACTGGTATAAAATTATATACGATATTTTTATTATATATTTTTCAGTCTCAGTTTTAAACGCGATCGATCGACGAAAATTAATGGACAAATTACTCGATTAGATTTATATTGACAATATAGGGGTCGTCTCATTGTGATGATAGCTACACGAATGTGATATAGTATATGATGTTTTTTAAATCTATTGATAATATTAAATAAAAGAGCGAGCTACTTTTTTTCAATGTTATACTCTCTTTTCCCCTTTATCGGATTAGACGTTTCCTAAAATGCTACATAAGTATGGGTAGTCACACTCATTATCTTTCTTTTATTTCTTTTTCTTCTTTTTTTCTTTCTATGATATTATGTTAAAGTTCACTGTCTTATAAGAAAAGAGAAGACAAAGACAAACTCTCAGGATAGTTTTCTTAAAACATTTTTGAGTAATATCTTATTAATGATAACGATGATGAAAATTAGGAAAAATAAAACGAATATTAACAACTGTACTGATAATGAAGCATAACGATCTAATAGAGTACTGTTGCTCACGTGAGTTGTCGTCATCGAGAAGTGTTCGCAAATCTGACATGGATATTTCGTTGATTTTATTGCTCCATGAATGTGCGTGACGAGTGCCTCGACATTGTCTGGACGATATCCAAGACGTTAAACACACGTTGACATTGTTGTCGCTCTTTTTTCTCATCTCTTTATACTTCTACCCACACAGTAGACAAGAGAAAGAGAAGTAATGCACAGCAGATTTTGCCAATTATTGTCGCACTCGCAGGCGGGCTGTCGGTGTATCCAGTATTTAGAGCGTGTCTTTTACAGAGGTATTCACGCCCAAAGATATAGACCTCGAGAACGACGAGGAGATGGACGATGATGAGCGCGAGCTGGAGGCCTTCAAGCGATTCTGTCTGCAATCAGTACCGCCACTGCACAAGGAGAAGGTCAATCTCAATATCAAGGACATCGTGCTGAAGAAGAAATCATCGTCGTCCTCGTCGTCATCCTCGTCAACGTCGTCGTCGTCAGCAGCGGCGACGGCGGCGGCGGCTGCTGTAATAGCAGCCAATTGATTTGTATAATGATTTGAATAATCCTGCGTTACCATCCACGATTACTGCCATTTTCAATGAATCGAAATTGCGGTCTAGAACGCAATTGCATTGCGAATGATTCGTGTCTTCGTCGACATTGTTGTCGTCATCGATTCTGGGTTTTTACAGAAAAACAAATATGTAATGCCTTCGTAGATGAATATTTAAATGTTAGCGTATTAGAGTGAAGGAACGGAGTAGGAACTCTGAACGATGACGGCATGGTCGTATAACGATCAGATGGTGTCATTGTATATGTATATCGTTAATTGTAATTAGAGATGTAAGTTTCCTTTGCGAACGATAAATTTTTTTCGCGAGATGTTCAAAGCATCGTTCTAGACGAGGTCAACGGCATTTGTAAAAATTTGATCTCGCCGACACTTTAGGAATAAGTACGATTGTAAAGTTAAACGCGACAGTGTCGTTAAAAAGTGTCACGAGAAGATATACGCTGTGTTTGCAGCTTTGCAAAGTCTCGCATCGGTGAAAATTAGAGACTTTGCGTCACTCGACGCGAATACACACACGTAGATGTGCGTGATAATAGAGATAGATGGACGTATTGTTCTCTTTTCCTTTTTTTCTGTTTTTTTTTCTTTAAATAAAAATAGTTGCGCGTTTCTATCTACTTAGAACGTCTATGTATCATCTTTATGTGTCTCTGTATTTACATTCTCCTTGTAGGAGTAGCCTGTATTCGTATAAATAGTTAAATTAGCATAGAGACGCACACCGAGAAGGTTTATATATACATAATTCAACAAATGTACGTCGCAGTGTTTCTTATTGTATTGTAATTAAAGTACTTTTTATACGGTAAATAAGATAGGCATGTGGGGCGACAATCTAATTCTTTTTAGTGTATATAAATTCCCTATACACACACACACACACACACACACACACACACAACGAAAAGAAATCAATATCAAGATATACATGTGTACGTGTGCATATGCGTATATGTATATATGTATTATGTATACATACATATATATAAATTATAAATCACTGCCACACATTATTTATCATGTCCTTATTGTCTCGGTAATTTTTCTTAAAAAAAAAAAGTAAAAGAGTTTATACAGAAAGAACTTGAATTAGGGTTAATTGGAATGTTGTAATTAAATGAGACACTTTGAAAAAAACTTCACAAACAGCGTATCTACTTTGCAAAAACACACATATCATAGATATACCTTATTTCAATATTTTTATCCAACTTTTCCATCTCTTTATTTTTTAAATGTAATTAAAAATTTTTTTTAAGATATGAATGTATATAAAAAAGATTATAATTTCTTTACAGTTATCTTTTAAGCATATACCGATTGTTGGTTACAAATTTCAAAGTGTTTTATTTTTTAGCGATATGCCGCTAGATGTCTCAATAGTGAATTTTTCTAATCGAGTAATCGACATCAATTTCATGGAGAATTGTTCTTTTTTCGCGAGATATTAATAATTGACTTTAACTTTTACGGATGATTAATTTAATGATTAAATATAAAAATTTAAGTATAAAAAAACAATCAGTTTCCATTTATATATCTTGAACCATCTCTGTTTATTAGCATTTAAGCAACAGTTATATATAATACACTTAAAATTGATTATAATTCCAACAATAATAAATAATAAAATCTCTGAATTAAATTTCTTCGGATTCTTCTGTTATTTGCATAACACAGAGAAAGAGAAATATATTTAACAATACGGGATACTTTCCGAATTATTTTACTTTATAAAAATCGATCGTTACGAATAAAGACGTAATAAAGATTATTTTCGCGCGTATTTTTTCCCATACAGCACAGAATTTGCAGCAATATTGCTGTAACTTTTGTGCAATTTTTTGCTGTACTATGTGAACGTGTCTGTGTAAATTGCATGGGTTTGAGTTTTCTATATTTAAGCATATTCGTACACGCTTTTCGAAGAAATCTCCAGGAATTAACAATCTAGACTTGCGGTGTGCGGAGGAGAGAGCGTCACAGGTGTCATCGACGAAAGTGATCGTTCGATCGATTGTATCGCTGGGGTATGTTGCTTGATCAACATGTGCCGCAACGATTGTGCCTCCTCTCGAAGAGTCACTATCTGTGCCTTTAAGATTGCATTCTCGTGCTCCAACATCGTCGCCCTTAATGCAATCTGCAAAAATATAGATACACGAATTAAAAACTCCAAACAGAACAACTTAAATTACGATAACATCAAATAAATGACATTAAAATGAATCGTGACTAATTGAAAAGTGATTTTTATGCTCGTTTCTGTATATCAATGTAGTTAATTTTAATCTCGATTTAATTTACTCTATATCCTTTTCTAATTCTTAGAATTAAAAAAAATAAAAAGTAAACTAAGATTAAAGTTTATCTACAATAGTAGAAATGGGCATTGGAAAAAGATAAAGATTTAGTTGAATTATAACAAGATTAAAATTAAACTACATTAATAGATGCTGATATTAACCATTTTAAAGCCATTTCGATGATGTCATCTTAATGTTATGATGATTATTGATACTCTACTTCTTGTCAATGTTGAATTTAGTTTACATCGTGCGAAAATTTGAGAATAAAAGAATCGGTGATTATTTAATTGTCAAGTATTGTATTATAACCAGTTAACAGTTAATAATCCCATTATATTTTTTTTGTTTGACTTATGAAAAGGAAGATTGAACTACGTAGCTCGAAATTGTAACGCGAACATTTCTGTCGATAGAATTATATATGTATTATAATCGCAATTAGATTGAAGTCGAGTCTCAAAATCGATTGTGCGTTCTTACGTGGTCTTCCCTGATTTTGCGGGCGTCTCGTGATTTTTTCGCCGCCTGATTATTTCGTTTACGTCTCTCATAATATTTTTCATCCTTCTGATCATCCGGGATTGGTTTTTTCTCGCTTCTAGGTCTTCTGTGAAGAGCGGCTATGCCATTTGTAGTAACGAAGTGACGACTCATAGCACCTGTTTTGATCATCGATAATAAAATATATGTATTATTTTTTCGTATGTTATCAAAAAACATAACGCGACTAGTGCATTTGTATAAAAAAAAGAAAAAAAAAAGAAAAAAAACTATGCCCCGGGTGAGGATCGAACTCACGACCTTAAGATTATGAGACTTACGCGCTGCCTACTGCGCTACCGAGGCACTTGTTTGTGGCATATCAACCAATGCTTAAGTATACAGCGCCTCCATACAGATAATGTTAAAAGTGTGATCGAAAGATTGCATATAAGAATTAAATATTAAAAAATGAAAATCAAAGAAATTTCAGTTTACCTGTGGAGGAAGTCGAGAGAGTTTGAGGCACGCTCAGCGATTGCATCAAGGGTGGCATTGCTGTTAAAAAAGGTGGTTGAAGCAGAGTTCCTGGGAGTGAGAACGTTGCTGATAATGGTGGAGATGTTAATGATGAGGACGAGGAATCCGTCGGCAAAGAACTCGATAGAACATCCGGCTCGACGAAGCTGTAGTCTCGAGACGGATACGCCTCGTATCTGCACAGATCTGCTAATAAAAATGGTAATTTTAACTAAAAAATACTATGCATTCGATCGATTACATTTTGTTAGTCTTATATTGTAAAATTAAAAAAAAATAAATATTGAATTATTGAATAGACAGGTTTATATGATTTAGAGACGTTTCCACCGACCGCCCCTGTGGCCTAATGGATAAGGCATCGGTCTCCTAAACCGGGGATTGTGGGTTCGAGTCCCACCAGGGGTACATTTATATTTTTTTTATTCCTTTTGAAATAATGGACTTTTGTACAATAAGCCATTACCTAAGTTTTAAAAGTCTTAAGTCGTAAGAAATTCATCACAGTCGATTATTCTTCTTATATTCGACTGTAATTGGTCGAATTTTTGTATAGAAATGAAGATTGCAGCATAATGCATAAGGTATCAGAAAATCAATTAATCAGAATTTTTATTTTATGATTTATTACTATATGATTCTTTTATGTCTTATTCGTTAATTTAACGTTATGTAAAAATCTGTACTGTAGTCTTAATATATGTATAATATTATGCATATCGTTGACACAAACTGTGGAAAAATCAAGACAGAAATGGCATTTCTTCAGAGATTCTTATAATGTTATTATTTAATTTTAAAAATACAATGAAATAAATATCATATATATATCTTTTCTTACTTAATGTAACATCATTAATTTCTTGTTTAATTTACAACTTTTTGTACAAATTAGTTATCGGTAATATAGGTAATATAAATTGTAACAAACACTCGTCTCTTTTCCTTCTTTTTCTCCTGCACGATTAATTAGCTGCATGTGAAATGCAATTTGTTCGGTCGCTTGATCGATGCAAGATTTATTTGACACTTGGATACTTTTCCAGAGCTGAAACTTTTACCTCGTCCAGTTATCGCGCGCTACGTGCATGCTACCGACGATGAAATATTGGGGTCCGGAAATGTCGTGATGATAATGCAATGACTCGTTGGTTCGTGCGAAACTTGGTTCGTGTGCAAACGTTAGTGTTCGCGCGAATTGCCGCGGCTGTTAAGTCAACCGTAAAATTTCTTCGAACATTAACTATTCAAGCAGCAGTTACAATTTTAGAAAAGAAAACATCGACATAATGATGATACTACGAATAAGACAATCGTTCATAAAGAGAACAAAAACAATTTTGTGCTGGCAAAAGTCAAACAGATTTAACGAGGCGAATGATTCGTTCCTCATTATTTTTTTAACAGAGATGCAAATAAGTAAATAATAGTATTGTTTATGATATGATCTATAAGACAGATATTTTAAAAAGTATCATTTTGTAATAATAATTTAGAAAATTATTTATTATATATAATTATTTATTATTAATTTAAATTAAATTATAATTATTTCTGATATTTTGCATAAAATAATAAATAATAATTGCTTGTAATATGAATTATGAGATTGATGATTATTTAAAAAAAATTATCATGATAAAAATTATAATAATTTATAACAATAATTTATAATAACTATTATTAAATTAAATTAAATTATAATTAATATTAAAATATAATTTTAAATTATAATTATTTTTGACATTTTGCAGATAATAAATGCTTGATAAGTATGATGTTGAATTTATTATTCTGAAAAATTGTTAAGTTTAATATAATAATAAGCTATTTATTAATATATACTATTTTATATTTTATTTTAATAGATATGGAGATTAATAAAAAAATATAAGAAATAAAATTTGTATAAAAAAAATACCTCCACCGTGACAATGTTTTCACATTGCCGTGACCAGGATTCGAACCTGGGTTACTACGGCCACAACGTAGGGTCCTAACCACTAGACGATCACGGCTACTGGAGGAATTGAGAGAAGGTTGGAAAGTATCAAAGATCAATTTAGATATCGGTCAACTTGCTTACTTGTGCATAACGGAAGCTAGCAAACGATAAATAAAGGATATATTTAACGATATTTAAACGATATATTTAAAGTATCTCTATATTTACTTAATATAAAACATTTTGACACAAAAATATGAAGCAAACCCAGTAAACGAGAAGGAATTAAAATGGATTGAATTTTTTTTCTATCCGAACACGTATTTTATTTAATAGCGAATACTTTTTTTTTATTTAATTGGATTCAATTGAATTCAATTAGATTTAATTAAATGCAATTGGATTGAAAAACTGCATTTCCTATTCAAAATTTTGAATTGAACAGTATTCACAATGTGTTTTGCACAAATAAAGCTAATTATTTTTAGATTGGAAGGCATAGAGATATGCTCTATGCAATTCCTATAAATGAATAAAAATGCATTCAGGATTGAAAAGCATTTATTTTAACATTCGTAAATCAATATTTCTGAAAATCTGAATTCATTTCAATCCATTCTCCTTTGCTAGGAAGAAAAATATAATGTATAATATGAAAAATTGAAATTTTACACGTGCAATATGAAGTTGCAAAATTTTTATTAATTTTTTATTTTGGTGATATGTATATCGAATAAGCGAACAAATTAGAGATTTCATTCGTAAGCCTATTTTATTATATGTAAACGATTACAGCACGTCTCGCAGTAAGCTCTTCGATCTTTTCTTTTCGCGACTCGTTATTGCTCAGCAATAACGTAATAATCGTTTTTTCTTTGAGATCCTTTTTCTCGCATCCAAATATTTCCCGCCTCTATCGCTCTTGTTTATCTCGCTTTCTCATTATTCTTGGCGGTTGAATATGTTTAAATATTTGGGCTTTGATTAGATGTTATAGAATTATTAATCTGAATATTGCAATTGCAACCGTTAAATGTCTATTTTGAGAAGGATCCGAAGGAGTTCGATTTGCTTCAATACGATAACTCTATATAAAAAAATGTTTAAATACTGTTATTGTCTCGAGTGTCATAAATATATGTACGAGCACATGTGCACTCAACATCTCGAGCTGTCTCGCATATTTGGTCCTGAGGATCGTGAGCGATATAATCATCACATTATAAAATAAATTAGCATAAAAAAGAGACATTTTTATTAAAAATAAAATTTTTATCTTACACTGACAAATGTACTGAATTTTAATAAATAATTGTTTGAATAATACTAATATAATATTTATTTGTAAATAAATTAATATTTGCTAAATAAAAAAATAATAATAGTTAAATTAAATTAATTCCTAATTAATACTAAATAAATATGTGTTTATTAAATATTCAATTGGCATTGTGTGTGTTTAAATAGATATTTATTAAAATTTAGTACATTTTTCTCTCAGTGTATCTACGCGAAAAATTTTTGAAATATCAAGATAAAGTAATAATGAAGATTCTTCAGTTTAAGTATTACGATCTTTGGCAAATAGAAAGTAATATCGTACGTTACATCCCAAACACTTTTTCAAAGATAAAGAATATAAAAGAATATAAAAGAAATGTTTAATTTCAGAGTGTTCTAGAACAATTGAAAAATCCACGATGAAGATTAGCCTATTTCAAAAGAAAATAGTCCTATCTCAGCAAAGAAAATTTTCAACGGTTTGCAAAATAAACATTCTGTCGAACGCAGCCAATATGTAACAATTTTCAAAACATATTTCTCCATCTTTCTTTTCTCTAATTATAATTAAGGAAACTTCACGCATATGAGAACCAGGTGTAATATTGCACTTGATGACAATTAAATATGATTCTTAGTGACAAGTTTCTTTGCCTAATTTTTAATAGTTTTATATTTGCTTGAAAAATTTGAGACAATAAAATTTGGCTTATAGAATTCGAGACCAATTCCTGATTGGTCACAAATATCATTATTACTTTGAATGATTGCGCTTTTTTGAAATTGGTGTTCACTTGATCTTTCTACATTATAACTTTAGGATTTACGCACCTGAGTTTGGAGCAAATAGGCTGTAACTCCGCAGGAGATGGAGCGCCGAAAATGCGCCAGAAATTGCGTTTCCGGTGCACAATGTCCTCGCATGAGAGTGCGAACTCATTTCTCGAAAAGTATCTCTCAATGCGCGAGGTGGATTTTACGCATCTCTCCGATTGTCCAACAATTTACTCTTAATTGTCGAGAGAAATACAAGTGTTCTAAGTTGTTACGTAAGTGAACGGCCTTTAAAAAATCAGTCAAACTTTAAAGAGTCTCTTTAGACATAACTTGTGTCGCAGTTGCCAATTACATTTTTCGTGGAAGCAAAAGGTTCCATTCAATGAACCAATGAATCAATGCTTGATTATAGTGCAAAAATCTCTTCTTGAAAATATGTA
>Ga0157363_1006288_pt1 | contig 11150 bp, 3 predicted proteins | sample AttsexASBM1_FD_111477 | JGI IMG/M metagenome (GOLD analysis project Ga0157363, IMG submission 111477) | Fungus gardens microbial communities from leaf cutter ant in Ribeirão Preto, State of São Paulo, Brazil - Atta sexdens ASBM1 | ecosystem: Host-associated > Fungi > Mycelium > Unclassified ...
ATAGAAATCGGGATGTTTTCTTCCTCGCAAACGAAAAGAACGCAAACAAGATGTCTCGTTTTCGCACCAAATCGAAACAAACAAAATATTTTTCGATTTCACTCTGCTATCGAGAACAAATATTGTTCAGCTGAGAATCTTTTCGACGAAGTTACTTCGTTGACCCGATCAACGAAAATTTTCCGGTCCAGGCATGTCGGTTACATTGTTCTTCCGGCATGTACACTCCGTCAGAATCTCGAACTAGGCAATACGGCTTAAAGTGCAATACAAGCGGAAACGAAGAAAGAGATGTGCTATATTGCTTTCCCTCGTCAATACCATTACGCCATATCGACGTTCCAATTAAGCTACGCCATTTATCTGGCATATCTATTTCCGTAAACGTGGTCAGATAACGTCGAATGTCGACTGTCGATCCGTCAATCCATCAGCAATGTACATCGTTGACGATTACATATTCAGTGTTTCCACGCGAATAGAATGTGAAAATCCGCTGATTTCTCGCGTTATTTTTTTTTTCAAAAGTTCAATTTCCGAACAATTTTCGAAATTCACAATTTTAACACGACGCTTTCAATAAAATCAAACAACAGTATAATAGTAAATCGATTGACGCTCGTATTACGAAGACTTATTATGGAACATTGCATCGCGTATCATATCTTCGTTTAATTACAAAGTAAATCTACGATGACACAGCGTATATCATATATCGTCTCGTATTTCGCGCTTTTGTGAGATTTTTGCAAGCGTGCGCGAATAAAACGAATGGTGTCTGATATGAATCACGAGCATGTTAAAATCGCGGTAATTACGCAAACACGAATATAAGATGTCCAGATGCTATCACTTCTCGTGGTTGTTAAGATAAACGCGGGAACGCGTGCGTGACTCGCGCGATGTTCAACAGAAGAAAATCTGACCCTGAAGTGCGATAATCTCTAGGTATTGTGGTAATGAATAACGTTGTTCTGAGCTTTTATTTTAAATTGTTGTACAGGGAAGAATGATTTGTTGAAGTGTTTAAAAATTTAGTTAAACCGACTATAGATCTGAAAATAATTTTGGCCAATCGAATTAATCGAATGTAGAATACTGAAATTGGTTGCTAAAATGTTAAAACTTTTTACTGTATTGTCATCAATGCTTAAGCGTTCTATATAAATTTTTGATGATTTAACAAAATTATTTTCAGATCTGTATCCAGGTAAATTTTTTTGATAATTCAGCAAAATCATTCTTTCTGTGTAATTTGAATAAGAATATAAATGTATTCATGTTTTCTATTAATTGATATATATAATAAATACGTCTAACATCGTCTCTATCAAGAAACTAATAATAAAAAATTATTCAATCAAAAAAATTAAATTAAAATTAAATAATAACTTTGCAGAAAGACATTTTTTACAAAATCATTCCGAAATTAAAAAAAACCTTTATTATACATTATTAAATGTAAAAGAAGTGAGTGGTATTTAAATATAAAATCCAATTTTTTCAGTAAAACAACATTTTATTATTTTTAACCTCCATGTATGTCAACATGTAAATCAATCTATTTCTGTAATTCACTTTAAAGTAAACAACGTTCATGTTAACATATGCAATATATGTAAGTAATAAACTAAATTTGAGTAAAATTTAATACATTTTAAATTTCACTCAAATTTAAATTTAAGAGTTAAATTGTTTAACACCATTGTTTTGGTTAAACTAATACTATATTGACTAGGAGTAGTGGCGACTTATATAAAAATGGTTAAAAATAACTCAAATTGGATATAATTTGACAATTAGGAATTTAACAATACAAAAAGCTAAACTTAATATCAATAATAGGATTATTAAAATTAGATAATATTCAATATTGTTACATTCTAAAATTATTGACATAGCTATCCTCGAGCAAATAATAAGCTCTTTTCTGTTCAAGGATGCTCAAAAGGAAACGAGAAATACGAGGGAGACGCAAATAAGCCTGACAAGAGAGAAGTGCCATCGAAGTTTCACGATCCTCGTATCTCAATAACATATTATGAATATTTTCATGAAATACATTTCTTAAATTATCTGTATCACTCTCTGTTTAACAAACGTAGTTAACAAATCATTCTCTATTCTGAGTTCTCTATTCTTAACTGACAAGAAAGAAAGAAAGACCGCAATCAGAATACAAACAGTTTTAATAATATTCTTTTGTACGTCATCGAAATGATTTCAATACTTGACATATAACAGTTTTAAGTGTCATTTTTTAAAATTATGTTTCTTAACAATACTATAAAAAATTCTAGGCATCTTTCACAAAAAATATATGATTACAGACAAATGTGATATGATTTCTATACTCGTATTTTATTAATCATTATTACACCTCATCCATTATTTTCATTTCTTGTGATAAAAATTATTTACTCTTATCGATATTATCATTTTCTAAGATACTTTCTTCTGGCATTTACAGCTTTTATCGTATCAGATCTTTCTTTGACTTTCGCCAACGTTCAGCGAATGCGACTAGCGGCTCATCTTCTATTCTATCAAAGTCCTTGACCAAAAGGAAACGAGGGTGGATGACCTACTTCTTTTATGTTAAGTGGCTCGCACGACGGACGCGCGCGTATTTCCTGAGGAAATTCTTGGCGAACAAGCTCGCGATCGCGTCAAGCTTGTCGACTCTAAGGAAAACGTACAAAACGAGGCGACGGCGGCGGTCTACAGGCAGATATACAGGCGAACGGAAGACAAGACACCACAACGATTCAATACAAAGAGAGAGAGAGAGACGAAGCAGGAAGAGGGAAAACTGAGCAAGAAGTTTCCTTGCTCGCTTTTGAGGTTGGCGGATTGCGAATAACGTGACAACCGATATCGAACTACAGCTCTTTTCTTAGAGGGATCTTGTGAATGTCATATATCGTACGTTCACAGTATTGGACAGTATCTCGAGAATACACGTAAATATTTAAAATACGAGATACTGCTTTCTTTAAATATCAGAATTAATTTTTCAAGGTATTTAGATCTTGTAGTCCAAACAACATCTTCAAATTATCTTTATCACGTAATATAGGATAAGAAACTGATACAACTTTAAACATAATACATTTCTGAATAAAATAAGATTTAAATACAATTTTTGAGGTTCTTCCAAATTTAGTTCTTTCTTATTTTGTATCCTTCATTACCTATTTTTCATATAATTAGAATAACCATTATAAACTTACTATTATAAACTTGAATCTCGAAAATTGGATTCAAATCTTATTTCGGAATTCTACATGTTCCAAATTATACCATCTTATCTTACACCGAACAAACATATATATAAATGTGTAAATAATTGCATTATGCGGAGATGTAGGTCAAATAAAATCAATTTCGAAGATCGAATCGTGGTAATATTCGAATATCCGAGTACACGCCAGAATTTGAAATCACTTTACAACCATAACAGGCGCATTGGCATATGTGGGATGAGCGATAGCAGAAGCGGAGCGCGTCTCTAAATTGGCTGCGCTCGGTTATCAGTAAATTAGCATTTTGCGAGGAATTATCGATAAACTCGCCCACTCGGTACGGGACGAGCCACGAACTCGGCATCCAATTAGCGTGCCACCAAAAATGATTGGTGCATGATTTGTTGGTCTCTGGACGGGAATTCACCACGAGCTATCACAGTCGAGCGACTTGTTATTCGATTGCAATTATGGAACGATACAAAGATCACGTAAGAATAGATTGGAATACGTCATGTAAATACATAAATTGAGTCTTACAATTTCTTATAAAATTAATAGTATAAAAATTGATTGCAGAAAATATCAGTTTAAAATCCGACAAAAAGTAATCATCTAACAAAGATGTAAAAAAAGTGTTTTCTAATAAAAATTGATCATAAGATTTTTTAATAAAAAATGTGACTAAAAATAATAAAAATCTTAAAATAGTAGAAATCATAAAACTGTAATGTTTTTATTATTTATTTCATGTACAAAGTCGTATATAATTTTAAGAATATTTTGAATTCATCCATAAATACTATATTAATTAGAAAATACTATTTTTTTTATTTCAGATTATTTAATAAGATATATATTTTTTTTTTCTCTAAGATGCATATAAGTGTCACGATAAATAAACATATTGTATAAAAAGCAGTCCAAATAAAATATTTCCACAGCGGAATATTTTTTTATTTGTAAGCTTTTGTAAGGAAAATTCATACGCTTGATCTGCGAATAGCAGACATTGCCAGATGGTTTAACTGTCGGTTCGCGCCGTATTCTAAAAGAAATACGCGTCGATAGTACGTACCGAGCTGCTCGCGCATACATGTGTACGTAAGATTTACGCGTATTCAGAGTTGAACGGCCCCGGGGGAGAGAGAGCTCGTCCATTTTCTCGACGGCGTCGACTCACCTGAAACAGAAAGATAACGCCGCGGAATTAATTATGTGGCCTGGCAAGCAGCGATGGTAGCTGCTATCTCCGGATTACCAATTTATTCACAATCAATTACCGCAAATGTAATCAATGGTCGCGTGCCTTTAAAAAAAAAAGGACGAATGTCCAAGGCCAGATATTTGCAATTTCTAAATCTGTATTTCTATAAATCAACATGTTCGATAAAAAAGATCGACGTGACGTGTATATTTATCGAATGTAGATTAAAAATGATTAAATTTTTATTTACCCTGCGAATAAAATTCTTATACAATTTATTGGATACGTTTTCGCTTAGTAAACACAACCAAAAGCTTTCGTTTCCTGTTAAACTTACATCGATTATATTATTATGAAATAAATATTCATCAATATATGTATATTATAAATTTTTATAAAATTCTTGATGATATTATATTTCATAAACTTTCATCACAAAACGTGCACGCGCGTCAAATCAGGATCATTTAATATAAATCTCGTCCAAAAATGTTTCGTGTGAATAATTTTTCGTGAAAACATCTATTGCTACTTCGCTTATTGTCGTAATATTCTCGTTACTAATACACAAAAACACGATTGCAAAATGCGATCGATACAGAGAGCCTTGTAACGCATATCTGTATTGAAACGTCGAATGAATTTTTCATCATGCGCGCGATGTAATAAATATCCACTCAATAACGATGATATACTCTTCTCGCGGCGTGAACGCGAATGGATTGTCCCGACCTGTCGGAGGAGGCATTACATTTGCGTACCGCGTTACGAGGCGGAATACGTGGGATATAAGCGTGGTAATACATAATTACGGCACGCGGCAAATATATCATTACGTTCTATAAATCCAAACGCCGCTGCTAGCAGAAAGCGTGGATATTAATCGCGAAGAGCTGCGACGCGCCGCGTTTGCTTTGCCGCGTGGGTGATTGTTAATATTGCCGCATACGCGCCAATGTATACAACGCATTCTGTATACAGTTCGTGACAAACATAAATATGTCCATAAAGTCGACGAGACCAGCTAACGATGCCGCGTTATAGTAGGCGTCCCCCGGAGATATGGACAAATTCGACAGGCGCGTCGCGCGATGACTTCGAGCAACGTCAGCTTTCCGGCGATGAGCCACATTTCGCCACGCCGCGGCCAATGCGGTCGCATTAATGTCTCGCTCTCGTCACACTCCATGGAAAATTTGTATGAACGCCCATTTATTACCCACGTTCATACTTTCGCGCGTACGTTACGCGCGTCTATTATTCAGACAGTTCCGTGCAGGTCAATCCTCTCACGACATCGCGATGTGCCGATTAACAGGTGTCAAGTCTATTATATTTTACGTGTATCAACTAATCCACTCACTTCAGTACAAATGAAAAAATATTTTCCAATTTGTCTTAATCCACTTCAACTCAGCAACTTTAATTAAAGTCATACATTCGGTCTGCTTTTTATCTGCGAGATATCTCTTTCATAAATTTCTTTTTGTTATTATTTCTTCTCGTCATATAAAAATTTATAGTTGCATGTATAACAAAATTTGAATAATATTTCTAATTCCTTTTTAAAAATAGTATTACGTAATTAAAAAGAATAGTGCTAATCTAAAGATAGATTTGTCATAAAATGTAAGAAGAGAAATCAACTTTTAAAAGGAATATTTGTATTACAACCTTCAATTTTTCTTAATTTTAAAATTAAGAACTAATTTCAAATAATATTACGTGTATGTTAGTATAAGAAAATAATTAAAGATTGAACATTATTTTAAATGTTTACTTTGCAATAAAAAGAAACAAATTAAGAATACAAACAGCAGTTGATCTGACGGAAAGAAAGGACATGTCATCTGGTAATTCCTATTTTAATTATCACTATAATTGGTTCACACAATCACTTGTCATTACATTTCGACACAATTCGATCGCGATCATCGTTGAAGAGTAGGGTATCATCGACAAACATTTAATTTATTCGGAGCCATTAAAAGGTAGCCGGATATTTACGAGCGGTGATTATCGGAAACAATCGCCGCCGCTTCGAAATACTCGCGCTAGCACTATAAAATCATTATTTTGCTATAATACGTTACATCCAATTCAAATTATCGCCAGAATTACTATTCGTTATTGCCACCGTACGGCCGTTAATTACTATTCGAGAACAATAATTTATACGCGTCCGTGAATAAAACGGAATATTACAGAAATTATAATAATAATCGATGGCTGCATAGGCGACTGGTTTCGTAAGCGGAAAATTTAACATGTGCGATACATAAATTAGAGTTGTACACGAAAGAACAGCGGCAATAAACATATCTGAAGAGTAAAAGGTCTGAAATATTTAAAGATTAACAAATCAACAAATTTATATAAAATTATAAAATAGGCGCCTCCTCCTCTCTAAATATGAATTTTTATGAAATTCCGGCTGAGATAATATTTTTCGAAATAAATAAATTATTTACATTTTTTAAGATGCTTACACTAGTAATAAATTATTATTTGTAGATACTTAAATGTGGATGAATGGACAATCAAATATCATTTAATCAATTTTGTAAAAATTCATATTTAGAGCTAACTTCAAACCTTATACAAATATAATTTGTCGACAAAAAATTTCAACTTGTTTTATATATTTCCGCAATTTGAATAAATTTATTTTTTTACACATCTCCGACATATATAAAAAATATTTGAACATAATCCTGATATTACGCAGAGCTTTGGAAAATCAATTATTAAAGCTAAGACAGTAACGCAGACACTTAAACGTTCTTGAAGCTTAAGATGTCAACAACTATACATCTTGTTCCGAGCATCGCGAGTTGGCGAAACAATTACGATAATGTCATCCTACAATAATGCAATTTTGGCTCAAAACGGTAAGGCGCGCTAGACGGGAATTCGTTATGCACAATAACATTAATAGTGACAAGCATAAATGTCATGCTGTAAAACTTTATGACGTATCGGATGCAGCGTGTCAAAAATAGTTTCATAAATTATGTTAATAGATCTATCTCCAATCATTTTACGTCTGTCTTGACCAATGTCAGTTAAATTTATTAGCTGCACAAATTCGTTCCAATTCTTTATCTCGTTTTAAATAATCTCATCTTTAAATAAAGCTTTCTTTCTTCATTGAATTTTATAAATCTGTATAAATTTACACGATTTATTTTTTAATAATGTTAAATAAAATCGTCATTTTTTTATTATATTGAAGATAAAGCATTAATTTCTTGAGCATTCTTAATTGCACATTAAATTACAATACGAAATTTTTTTATTTTAATTTTTTATTTTTGCATTAACTTTTATACACTTACTTCAGTTTCGTTTACAATTTCATTCAAAAGTATTTTACTCAAAAGGAGCCCAAAGAAGGAGGAATTTTTACTTGATTCGGAATGAATTAAATGCAATGTCACATAAAGGTTACAACTATAGTTTAAATCATTGCATTACACAAATAATGCATCGCATAAATGAAAACTTGTTTCTATTTGCTTTTGCGATCGTAACCAAACGACAACGGCCGCGGCGTCACGAAAAGATCTGTCACCTATCAGAGGTGTCGGGTAGTCGATCGCAAATGCATGTTTGAACATCACACGATGTAAATGCACATATACTGCACACTGCATCGCGTATAGCCTGCAGCATGAAAAGCTACGAACGATATCGTTTTCCCGCGCGCTTTCGAGCACGTGGCAAGAATAATACAAACAAGCAAGTTGCATGAAAGAAGCAATATCGTGCGAAATAATAAAAGCATTACGATCGTTTCTCGTTGAAACAATTCTCAATGTTAAATTTCATTTATCATTTTGTTGAGCATCTTCTTATTTTCGTGAAATCCGTTTATGTTCAATTTTAACTTAAATTTCTGACAGTAATTTTGCTTGTAAAAGCGAAAACTTTAAGTTGCAATTTTAAAGTATTTAAAAGTATTTAGAAGATATTTAATTTGGTAAATATTAGTTTTAAAAGAAACTGAGCACTTAAATTTTAAAATATTTAAAGTTCTAAATTTTAATACTTTAAAAGTTTCTGAGTTTAAGTATCTGTATTGTTTACATTCCTTTATATAAAAATATTTTTCGTTGAATCCATTTTCGTTGAGCGTTTGGGGAATAGATTGTTTAGTTGCAATATATTCTGTTTCTGGAAATAGTGGCACGACCAATACGAGCTTGAAAAATGAGTACACTCCGAAAGAGAAAAGTTTTCGAACACACATTTCTACAAATATAGAGTAAAGGCATTCTTCCCACGGTGTGCAAGTAAGTTTTCGTAATAAATTTTCCTTTAGTTGCCATTGCAATCATTTTTTGTAAAAAAAAAACAGTTGAGATTGCGATGTCTTTTTCAGGTAAATTTTTAAGTTCTATAATATTACAAGATTAAAATGCTATAAAAATATTTAATAAAAAAAATCTTTGTTATATATATTGTTGTTGTTGTTATTATTATTATTATTATTATTATTATTATTATTATTATTATTATAAGTTTGCCGCAGTAAAAAATATTTCCTCATATATCTCAATATATGTTTAAACAATATTAAAAAGCAATTTTAGATAAGAAATTTTCGATATATTTTTATATAAAAGCCTTTAAATTGAGAATTCCTATATGATAAAAGAACATAAAAGGAAACGAATACATTCTATGTCAAAGCTGAAGGATAGGCTTTCAAAATTCTCTGCCTCTCTTTATTTCTTTAGGGAAAAGAATATTACAAAAGAAAATCTTACATAATAAAAATTATTTATGCTACATGATACAAAATGATAAATCTTTATAAACAAACCACTGAATTTTGAATACAACTATTATAATATTTTAGTATTGAGTTGTCCGAAAAGTTCGTGCCGACTAACCTATATAATTTAATAAATGTATACTAAAATTTAAATTTTCTGCGTTTAAATTTTCCTTCAACATCAGCACTTTCCGGAATTTTCCGGACAACATAATACAAATCTATAAATATAAATAATATGCATATTTTTTAAATATACATATATATGTATAAAATAATTAAATTATTTTGTTTGTTTTCCGTCGTTACATGATATATAATTCTTTTCTATATAAATATTTCCTAGATATATATAAATTGCCAAATTGTTGTTCAACTCGACGTTGTTAAAACTGACGTTCAACTTTTTAGTACTATAGTCTTTTGTACAGAGCATCAGTTTTAACAATGCCGTACTGCAGATGGTATAGAGTCTTTTATATAAAAAGCGTCCAATTACTGTTACACCAAAAGAGCTTCTCTGCGATTTTTTCGCGGATAGTGAACTCGCCCTCTCATTCTTGAAACAATTTGGTTCGGAAAAAAGAAGGTTGATTCTAGTACACCTTCACGCGAGCTTCCGCGTATCTAATTACCGCATGCAAATTAACGAGGGGTTCAATGGTAAAGTACCGAGTGACGTACGACGGTGGAAAAATAGATTGAAGGCGTATGCCGGAAATGAACCACAATTACGAGGAACATGCATTATATTCAGCTATGCTACGAGAAAAATATCCAGGACGTCATTATCACATGTCCCATTTTGCGCAATGTTCGGCAGAAACGGATCTGGAGTTGCATTCTTGAAAAATATCGTACATGAAAACAAAAATATTACATACAAAAATACTACAGCATACGTTACCTATTATAGATTTCCTCAGTATTTTGGAATGCGATATTTTTCGAGAATAAGACTCCTGTACAAAAATTGCCAATTTTCATTCAAAAATATTTGTCAATTTTTTAAATTTTATTAGATAATTCACAAAATATTTATTTCTCGCGTACTTATTTAGAAATATTTTCATATTTATTTAGCAATATTATTTAAAGGGGCAAGTTCACACTGGCAATATAAAAATATTTAGAAATTTTTATATTTTAAAAAAGTATTTTTAAAGCCCAGTAGTTATCTGATTCAGAATAGAAAATCATACATTCTAAAATTATTGTTATTTTTAAACATAAACATTCCATTTGTTAGATAAGCTAATATTAATTAATCAATAAGAAACAAATCACAGACTAAAAAAAATTCTTACAAAATAAAAAAACACATTCTTTCCAATGTCTTTGCTCATTTTCTTTCTGAAATCTGTGACAGTTATTAGCTGCAGATCTCAAAACGCCATTTGCTCAGTCGTCCATGAAATGAGAAAATGGGAGAAGAAAGAAATATTTGTGTGTTCAAGAAAAAGAGGCATCAATAAACCAACAATCGAAGAAGAGAAAATCGAACAAGAGGAAAATGAACGACTAGGGTAGGTGAAATGAGGGCATAAAGAGCTGACGCATTAAGGCTAACGAATCGGAAACACGCGTCGGGGAATCATAAGAACAAAAGGGGAACGAGATAAGAGCCACCGGATGTAAATAGTTTATGACACTTTTCTTGAAAAGGTAAAGACGCTGCCTAATGTATCTGTCTGGTCGCGTGCGTATTGCCCCATAATTTTGCAGTAATGGAAAAATTAGATGAATTTCAAGATGAATCAATCGTTATATATTCGTGACTGAAATGAAACTGACGTAAATACTTTCCTAATCAGATACTAACGTGAGTGTAAATTTAACATCATTTTTATTTAATAAAAAATATATTAATATTATAAAAAAAAACATTAAATATTTTAATCAAAATAATTAAACCTCA
>Ga0157363_1006289_pt1 | contig 11150 bp, 5 predicted proteins | sample AttsexASBM1_FD_111477 | JGI IMG/M metagenome (GOLD analysis project Ga0157363, IMG submission 111477) | Fungus gardens microbial communities from leaf cutter ant in Ribeirão Preto, State of São Paulo, Brazil - Atta sexdens ASBM1 | ecosystem: Host-associated > Fungi > Mycelium > Unclassified ...
GGTGTGTGTGTGTGTGTGTGTTTGAGATAAAAAAAAAAAAAACATATATATATATATATATATATATATATATATATATATATATATGTATAGTTAGTATACAAGATCCAATGTGATATAAATTATGATTTATAGTTTCCTAAAATGGACGTTATCTTCTACTAGTAGGAACCGAGGAAATTTGTGGACGAACATTGCTAATTCTAGGGATACAAGGTCATGTTCCTTAGTGAGCCAAAAAAGTTTGGGAAACTATGTTACATATGATTGATATGATAAAGATGTGCTGAGGGATGAAATAAGAAATCCGGAAGTCTGAGCTCAATGAATTGAAGACAAGTAGAAGACAAGTAGAAACACCAAATTGATGGTTATCTTTTTTAAAAGGCATCGAGTTACATGGATAAATTCTGTTATCTTAATTGCGGCTAGAGTTGATTTCATATGAGATTGTAACGAGAATGGGAAAGTTCAATTGTTGTTATTTTCCTGGTTATGAGATAGTTAAGAAATATCTGCGAATCACTTCTAACTTCGAAGAGTTAAGTCCGAAATGGATAAAGATATTTGTTAACCGAAGGCCCAGAAGCTGAGGAAGTCCCAAAGGAAAGTGTACGGTATTGACTGTAAAGTTCCTACCAACAATGTAGAACATTAGAATAACGCTTGATAATCGAATCTGATAAAGAGATCGGTTCGGTCTCTTGGAGTCGCTGCTGATAGCATAGATTATTAAATTCTTCGCTGCTACTATATGAACGAATGGCAATATAAGATTGATCTTATCGTACAATGGCATGATAATTATAATATGATTGATTTTATCGTATGCAATGATACAATTATAATAATATAGTTCTTTGGCTTTTCATCTCAGTACTACAATCTTGGTGAAATAAAAAATTGAAAGGATCCGCATCTGCTAATGTAGAATAGCGCTCTTGTTGACAATTAAGATCTTCCAATCGCGAAGATCCGCTGAAAAGCGAAAGATGTTGCTTTAACCAAAGATTTGTCGGTGCATATGTATAGTGCAATGCATTAATTCGCTGGATCATAGTAGCGGCCGACTTATCGACATTTATTTTTTATTCAAATACTATCAACTTTACAGAAAAACTGCAAGAGACAAAAATCATTTATTTTCTTCTCATAGAACTCTAAGAATTTTTCACTATAGTGTACACGTCCTTGGGACATGCTCCATCCGTTCAAAGAAGTAAACCATCAGCAAAGCGCATGGCCTTCTTAGAAACTTTTTGATGAGACAATAAGTTGTGTAATATCGTGTTATTGCATAAAAAAGAACGGATTTTACTAAGGAACTCAATAGTTTTACAAGCGCAGAGATGCTGTCAGTTTTAAAGATAATCTTGTTGATGATGCGATAATTTGCATGTCAATTTCACGCAGTGATCCTAAACAGTCATCCAAGTACTAACCTTGCCCAACGTTTAGACGTGAAATGGAAGTTGATGAATGCTGACTGCAGTCTGTCAATTTCTAAATTCTTACTGTGTAGAAGAATAAGTACTCCTACTAAGGCGGCTATCATTTGCGAGCTGTTCATAACGGGAGGCTTCCCACTTAGATAGTGTACCATTGCTTAGATACAGCCAGCTAATCCTCATTTCACAACTTGTTAGCTAGATCAGCATCGTCTTAAAAAATTTGACAATTGACAATTGCTTTAGCATTTGACTCGACTTGGCCAAATTCTGTGCAGCGGTAGATCTCGAACAATTCATGCAAGCGTTCACCGTTAGAATACTGAAGCCTTGAGGATAGCTATTCAAGTTCCCGAGAGCATTGAGTGGTCATTTGCCAGACCTTTGACTTAATATAGAAAGGATCTATAGAATGGATGCCTTTCAAATCATAGATACATCGTTTTCTTATTAAAAAATTTTCAATAAGAAGGAACGTTGAGAGAAACTAGTCCCTCCCTCTCCCTCGGATGATTTTCGTAGAGCAATTGATCTCTACAAACATCTCTAAGGTACCAATCACAACGATCATCTTTCGTTTAATAGCAGCATCGATTCCTGAATCCTGATTGAGAGCGGTGAAGACAAGCTCCTGGAGAATGAAGCGCGTGGAAGAGACCTTTATCAAGAGCAATCGACGCCGATATTACACTGGCCCTCTTATCCTTGAGAATCTACACCTCATGTTTAGATCACAACCTAAACTGGGCATCATCACTAAAGTTGTAACAGGCCTTTTCCTGAATCTGGTGCTACAAGAATTCCAAAGAATGTCATGGATTATTGGAAAATCTCCGACGAGATTAGAGAGTAACACCTGGATTTACTGAGCTTACCAGCTTGGATTTAAAAAATCCGAACGCTCGGTAAAATTGCGGAAGGAGAAGCCATCTTCGACTCTACCGCTAGGCGCTCAGCGATCTGTATTATGGGATGACAAGGGATCTTTATTTCCATTAAAGAGCACACAGAGCTGAGAAAACAGCGAGTATTTGGCAGAAGAAATCGGTTACGTTCTCTTTTTTTTTAAGTTATTTTTCCGCTCTCGGCGGAAGGAGCTCTGCGTCCATTCTACTCCATCTCCAGAAGATGTTGATGTCTGCTCTGCCACGCTCTACTCGATTGCTAATGTGATCGGCAAAAGGAACTAGAGTATAAAGAGAGTGGCGAGTATGTATGTGCCTAATGCTGATCTGTCATTAAGTATCCTTACTATTAGAAAGAAGAAGTTTAAAGAAGAAGTTATTAAAAAAAAGAAGTTAAGACAAATTGCATCACATAGATAGGACTTAAGACACCAAATGGCGATTTCCAGCGTCACTCTCTTTATATCCACTTTAAAAGAAACGTACCTGAGAAACGTACACTACCTTGGTCGTTACCGTCGGGTTTTCGATTGTATCATATGCTGGGCGTCGATTGGTCAAACGCCTTCTGCGTTCGATTCGTGACATATTGTTGCGAGTTTGCCGGCGCCCTACATAAGGTCGGTCTGCTCCAATATGGCGGAGGCAATCTAATTACTTGATTGCCCCAGCTTCAAGGACGGGCCCAATATCTAATCCTAATCCTAATCTCCCATCCCTACCCTTATCCTCCCAGAGCGTGCGTTTGGGCGAGACACAGATGAGCGGGACTCCTCGTGGTTCCCCGTGGGCGCGAGACCCCTCGAGGATTCAAGGCATATCGCGGCGAAACTACTCACCCCTGTAGAAACGCCCCCTGCAGGCGCTGCTGGGTTTTTTTATTGCCCTTCTCGGGGCGGTCTCGCTGGATGATAGAATAGTTTGTCGCATATACTTTTGTGGATGAGGCACCTTTGTAGGAGTTCGCCCTGTCTTCGGAACGGCCCACTAACAATAACTGTATTGTCATACGATAGTATTAGCGGGAGGAGGAGCCGCGCTCACTCTATTCGATCACAGATGAGAGCCACTGGATTTTCGTATATCTGCGATATTTCCTCTACCGACGACCTAACTTCAAAGGATTGGTCGCGAGAGCGTAGACTGCTTCGGGTGGCTCGAGCGAATCAAAGCTCGCGAGCATGGTTAGGAAGATCCTTGAAACGGGTGGACAGATCCCTCGATAAATGTTGATTCTTTGAGGTGCGAGTGTAACAATGATCTGCATCCTTCGATCGATTTTGCGATCACTCATGTAAGTAAGAATTCACGCATTTTCTACTTCTGGCGGTAATATGAGATATCTCTCGATGAGCACTTCAAGTATATACTTACGATAGTATTGATTTACGAAAAGGGAACACTGTTGTCTCCACGATGAACAGAATAAATAATGAATTGGCAGGATAGCGCGCGAAGCAGAAGCGCCAAATCCGATTTTTGGCGATCCCTGCAAATTTCTATGGAAAATTTTTGAGTTTGCCTATGGGTAAATTCGACAGGTCTCCATGAAAGGAGACTCCTATCTTGTTATAAATTCCTATGGGTTTTTTCCTATGGATTCCTTTAGAGGACTATAAGGAGCTGCGCACAATGAAAGGAATAGGGAACAGGAAATAGAAAATAAGAATTTCAATCTTTGCACAGAAACTATGCATTCCACAATTATATAATTTCTGGTAAATTGAAATTCTTATTCTCTGTTCTCTATTCCTTTTATTGCGCGCAGCCTCTGAGATTCTATAAGAACTTATATAGTGTAAACAATTGATGACAACAGAGAAAAATATCAGAGCGCTCCTCGTCTCGAACTCAGAGTTAATAAACTACCGTCCTGCCACTGAGTCACACAGCTCTAACACTGATAGCTTCTCTGTTGCCTATTTCCTCTAAATTTCTTATGATATCTATAAGATTTACGCAGCATGTATATATAGAATAATATAGGTAATTTTTCTACAAAGTTTTTTACATAGGAATCTATGGCATTAGTCCATGAAAAGAGGCTTCTATAGGATCGATGGGAAAAGGAATGATGTGCACGTTGATACAATTGGATCTAAATGATAAACAGGATGTCTCGTATTTGGATTTATTTTCATGTGCAGATACAATAGACTAAACTGAGTCGATAAGTCCTATCATTTTGCAATTTTTCAAAATAGTTTTTAAAAATTGCCGAATAAGCGATTAAAATCGATGCATAAGACAACTAAGATATTTTTCAGAGTTCTTTATGACATATTTTAAAGATATTTTTCAAGGAATTCTTAAAGATATCTTAAAGTTGTCTCATGCGTCACGTGATTTTAGACATTTTGCTCATTGGATAATAATTGCGAAAATTGCAAAATGATAGAGAATCTTTCGGTTCAGTTTATCTGCTCTATCTGCACTTAAAAATATTTTGAGATATCCTGTATAGTCCCTTTAATATACATAAGAGCGTGTACACAAAATGCTATAACAGCCAATTAATATATAATTTCACGAAAATCTAAGATAATTTTTCCATAACTCCAAAAATTGAAAGTTACGTGATAAACAAGGTGACTCAAAAAAAGTCATGAGTAGTATATATTTTTCTTATGACAGTCAAGATTTTTTTTCACCTGACGTGGAATATATCTCGATTATTAACTATTATTGTGGCTTCCAATTTTGCGAGTTACGAATTATTCTTTCAAGTTAATATAGGTACTCATAGGAATGCGGAAGAGATGCCTCATGGGAATTAAAGATCTATATGATACTACACTTTGATATATAGAAACATGTAGGTTTACATAGGAGTTAGGATATAGAAGATGTGCATACGTCATCCTATAGTAGCCTATAGGCATTTTCAGGCACCTCTCCTTTGTCTTACGTACGCTTACATATTGCTATACATTAAACTGGTACTCTATAGACCTTTTAATTCTCGTGGGGCATCTGTCCACATTCCTGGGTACCTCTATTACTCTATTTGCATTCCTATGAATGTCCTATGTATATCTATGCCTGTTGCGCAAATCTTATAAGTAACTACACTCCTACAGAATCTTATAGTCCTCTATAGGAAACCCATGAAAAAATCCATGGGAATTTGCAGCAGGGACTTTAAACACTGTTGTCGAAGCGTGCTCAGGCGCACTATTACAAGTTATATTCATCCGGACGAGACTTAAGGGAGCATAATACTAATTATTCTATTACTAATTATTCTATCTTAATATTGCTCAAGTACTATAAGTTTTTATATATTTGTAAATTAAATTATAATGTTCAATTGTGAAACTAAAATTTATTTACATTTTGTGAAAATAGATGGTGATAATGCAGACGCTGGTGTAGAAGATGGTGACGATAACGATCAAAATGACAGAGAAAATAATGATGATGGCGAGGATGAGGATGGTGGAGATGGAGATGATTCTGGTGATGACAGTGCAGATTACGATCCTAATGTTGACATTCATGATCTATCCGATGATTTCTCTTTGTCAGACATGGATGATTTAGAGATATTGTTTTCATGAATGTCATTAAGAAATACAATTTTGTTTGCGTGCGCGGACAGAATTAACGACACATGCAAGTGCACGCGCGCGCGCACACATGCGCGCGCGCGCGTGTGTGTGTGTGTGTGTATACATATATACACATAAATATTAAAAATGAATTTTATTATGGTTATTAATTGAATATTCTAAACGTAATAATTATGACTAACTTTTCTATTGTAATTTGGATATTCTGTATTGATTTTACACAGAAATATCTGGGTATCAATCATGAAACTTTATCCCTAAGAAAGTGAAAAGTGAAAATTCTAATCAGTGAAGTTAATGGAGAAATTTTTAACTTTTCATCCTAGGAAAAAAGTTTCGTGATTGATATTCTGTACTCTTCAAATAATTGATTGTAAATGATTATTATGCATCTTCTGTTTGATAATTAAATAAAAACATGTTATATGTTCTTTTCAATCATATATGAATTATTTATTAGTATATGATATATAAATATAAAGACTGTATACAGAATGTCTAATAGGTGTAAGTTTGAGTTTGTTGTCTGTATTTACAAGTGGTGCGTGCCCATAAGCATGCATTGCTCGTAAGTAGGTAGAACAAATTAAACTCAAAAGTATGGGAAATAACGCATTAGCTATTGAAATAACGCCGTTACCATTATCGTTACTTTTGTATATAATAATGATTTGTTCATTCTTTTACAATTTTTCATCACGGTAACGATAATACTACCGTTATAATTCACTTTTGAAATATAACTCATCGTTACCATTAAAAAATTTATAAGACTCCTGAGTAGTCGCCACGGCCATATAGAATCGTGATGTCATGTCATAAGCGAAAAAGACACATGTTGAAGTTTCTTGCATGCCATTTGTAAATAAAAGAATTTGGATAAAACAAATTAATGAAAACGTTCTGAAAAGCTGTAAAAATAGGACAGAATTATTTTTATTCCTCTCTCTTTCCTTCCCCTCCCCTTTTCCCCGTCAGTACAGCCTCTGTTCCAAAGGAGGATGCCCATGGTATAGGAGGGTTTCTGCCTTAAAGATGGAAAATCGATAAATTCATTTAGTATGTAATAATGAAATCTATCTCCCAATATCAAATTCCACTTTTTTATCGGCAGGGAAAGTTGAAAAAAATTATATTTAAAGTTTCACCGAAATGACGAGGAAGCGAGAGAGACAGAGAGCAAGCGAGATAATGAGAATGGATACGGAAAGCCGCAGATATACTGTAGAATCTCTCTAGTAAGAGTAAGACACTATAAAGTAAGACACTATGAGTATTCGCATTCCATCATTTTTATTCCTTTCCCCACTCCTTGCTCTGTTCTGTCACCCCGCCGCTGAGAAGGTTATGATCGTTACGTATGATTGTTATAGATTATAGCTTCTAAGCTGTTGGAAACCTTGTAGCTTCGTATTTATGTATTTCTGCACTTCAAAATTTTACATAAAACTAAGAGATGAAAAGAAGAACATAAAAAAAACTGAAATATTATATATTAACGAAGGAAAAAAAATTTATAAAATGCCTTGCGTTGCGATAAGCTGTATTAATAGATCAGAAAAAAATATTCGATTATTTAAATTTTCTGCGGATAATATTCGTCGACAACTTGCTGTATTGTTATAAAATAAATACATGACTTGTGAATAAACATTATTATACTTTCCTCGCAGATGAGAAATTTCAATCCTTTTCTTTAAATTGACATACATATTTGGCATCTTATATATATAGAAGTAACCTGAACGCCAGATACTCTTCAGATCCTGCACTAATATTACGATAGATATTCAACTGATTTTAAGAGCAAAACTGGAATGAAAAGAGCTACAAAATTTCAAATAGCAAATACAAATCATAACTTGTAATGATCATAACATGTCACAGTTCAGTGATGGAATGGAGACAAAGCAAGAAGGGGGAAAAGGAATAAAAATGATGGACGCGAATACCTACTTTCTAATGCTCTAGTAAGAGTCAACTCATAAGGGGCACCAATCTCTGATTGATTAGATTTCGAATCCCTTTAAACGCCGCCATTTGCAGATATAATAATGAATCTGTGAATTGTTGTGAGCAATTGTTATGATGTATAGTACAAAAAGGCGCGAACGGAAAATCGGACTGTCAACCATAGTGAAATTATAAATAGTACAATTTGTTGTTATACAGAATACGGACATGGAAAATAGGGCTGTACGGTGAAGAATTCGGTTTCGAATTCTGATCGTAAAATCAATTTAAGTAATCGTCATACAGAACAATGTATTTCGATATTAATACATAACTTGATTGAAGTAATCGTTACATTGAAACAACTGTTTCGATATTGTTACTCAATTCACGATATTCTGAAAAATGAATGCTCTAGAATCGCATAGATACTTTCGTATCGTTGAAAAAAGATGAGTCATAAGATTAATATTCGATTTAAAAAGTTTTATCGTATTTGGAGCAGATAATTTATGTTAGAAGAGCTTGAAGTTTTTTTATAATTATTACACGTATTATTAACGTCCTTTTATAATTACAGAATCTGATTAATTATTAATTTTATAATGATTTCTTTATAATAAAAAAAGTGTTAGCAACATATATAAGAATTATATGTAATATTAAAATATAATACTTTCAGTTCACAATAAAAAGAATTAAAGAATAATTGTAAAAAAGGATATTATTCTTCTCGTTACTTTTTAATGTAATACAGTAATTAAATTGTAATTTAAGGCTCTTGACTACTCAGCCAAGAACTTTGTATTGACGGTGGCGACACAGAATCAGATGCCGATCTGGCGAAATGGTCACCATTTCGCCATACACTTAATCCCATGTTCGTGTGCTCGCCTGCGGCGCGCCGAGAATGAACGAGACAGCAAGCTCCTTCTCACAGTAATTTTGTTTCATTTGTTGCGAAAATGCTTTCTCGGCAATCTCGGCCGCTCGGCGGCTCTAGGCATCAATAAGAGGTGAAGGACATTCTAAATAACACATAAGTTTTAATAAATTGTAGTAATAGTGTACCCCTCCCATTAATCCAGAATAAATTCATGTTAAAAAACGCAACAGTTTACGAGATATTTAATTGTTTATGATTTTTCATGCGCATTATATAGTATATCTCTCCTTCATAAACTCGAGTAGCAAGAATAGTTCAATAGAAATAGAAATTTTACCGGAAAAAAATTATAAAGCAGCATTTTTCTTCATGAAAGTCACGAAAGTCTCATCAGAAAAGAAAGGCGTTTGAGACTTGAGACTTGTGAAGAAAGTATGCGAAAAAAAATCGAATAGTTGCAAAAAGCATATTTTTCGCTTTTAAAATGAAAAATATTGATTGTATGGAAAAAGATTCGATATAAAAAATGTAGGTATTCGAAATATCTACAAAATGACATGGAACATTAAAATTGATCTATTTAGTTCAGTAGAAAAAAAATTTAAAAACACCGAAAAAGGTTTTTTTTCATTCGCTCTGTGTTCATTGAAATTTAAACGCAAAGCTTTGAAATTCTCATAAAATGTAGCCCTCGTAATGACGAACAAATCTAGTCCTGAATTAGCCTGAAACGTTCATTAATTTTTGCAAAAAGCTATTTGTTCACTAAAAACCTGTATATGGATGCATATCTGATTAACAAATTTAAGTTATATTAGTTATGTTTCTTTATTTAATATGCTAAAAAGTCTAATTGGACAATTAAATGTACGAAATTATCAGTACAAAATTGTTTTTGTGAATATAATTGTAGATGCACATATGATATATGTAAACAAATAATGAATAAGTAATTTGCCAAAAATGTTAGCGTAACTGTTAAAGATATAACTCTAACTCGCAAATATAAAAGAAAATTAGTGTTACATGAAAAATATAGTTTGCAATTATTCAACAGTTAAACTAACATTTGGCAAATTATTTATTATATTTGTTTACATATGTCATATTTGCATCTGCAATTATATTCACAAAAACAATTTTGTACTGATAATTCCGTATATTTAATTATCCAATTAGATACTTTTTAAAACATATTAAATAAAGAAACATAGCTAATGTGACTTAAATTTGTTAATCAGTTAATTACTCAAAGGTGAATTTTTAATAATAAACCGAAAAAATAAAAATTCAAGAAACAAAAAATTTCATGATCACAATTACTTTGCGAAACATTTCGAAACGGAATTATTTCCATTTTTTTATACGGAAAAAGATATCCATTTTTTAAAGTCGTTTTATAATTTAACAAAAAATCGTTTTGTTAAATTAAGTGCACATGATAGTGCAATTCTCGAAGAAAAAAAATCGCTCCTGTAAATTGCTGTGCGACTGCTCAAAGATGAAGAAATTAAGTTTTCCGCAGACAGGTTTTTAGTGGCACAACAAATGGCTTTTTGCAAAAACTATTGATTTCAGACTTATTCAGGGTTAGATTTATTTGTCATTATGAAGGCTACATTTTATGAGAATTTCAAAGCTTTGCGTTTAAATCTCAATGAACAGAAAACGAATGAAAAAAGGTGTTTTCGTTGTTTTTTATTTTTTTTCTACTGAACTAATAGATCGATTTTAATATTCCACGTCTCATTTTGTAGTTATTTCGAATACATTTTTTTATATCAATTTTTTTCATACAATACTTTTCGTTTTATAAGTGAAAAACGTGTTTTTTTGCAATTATTCGATTTTTTTTGCATATTTTTTTCACAAATCTCAAACATACGCATTTCTTTTCTGATGGCTTTTCAAAATTTTCATGAAAAGAAATGCTAGTTTATAATCTTTTTCCGATAAAATTTTACTTCTACTGAACTATTCTTGCTACTCGAGTTTATGAAGAAGGGGTATATCACGCGCATGAAAAATAAACAATTAAATATTTCGTAAACTGTTACGTTTTAACATGATTTATACTATTCTGGATTAATGGGAGAGATACACTATCACTATAAATTTATATGTTATTTGAGATTTGCCTCCCTGCCCCTTATTGATGCCTAGGACCGCCGAGCGGCCGAGATTGCCGAGAAAGCATTTTCAGTCGCTCGAAACAAGCGACTAGTATGAGAAAAAGCTCGCTGTCTCTTGGCTTCACTCTCGATGCGCCGCAAACGAGCACACGGATGTAGGCTCGTGCTTGTTGTGTATTAAAACGCTGCAACATAAATGGTCAAACTTAGCGTGAAAAAGTGACGTTTTAACGAAATATAGTTGTGTGCTGTTA
>Ga0157363_1006290_pt1 | contig 11149 bp, 7 predicted proteins | sample AttsexASBM1_FD_111477 | JGI IMG/M metagenome (GOLD analysis project Ga0157363, IMG submission 111477) | Fungus gardens microbial communities from leaf cutter ant in Ribeirão Preto, State of São Paulo, Brazil - Atta sexdens ASBM1 | ecosystem: Host-associated > Fungi > Mycelium > Unclassified ...
TTCATAAGAGTAAAATATTCATTTTTATTTATTTAACATTATTATTGCTATGCGTAAGAAAAATATAATCTATTGTTTACTTTGAGATTACAATAACTTCAAATTAATAATATTAAAATTCTAATTTGTGTGTGTAAATAAAATATGATAAGTTATGATCAAGGAATGAGCAATAATTTAAAACATTAGGTCAAATTAATACAAAATAATAGATAATGACACTACAAAGATGTATATATTGAAATCATAAAAACATCAGACGTTTCGACAAGTAGTAACTTTATCAATTGCAATCATCAGTTTATGTTATCAAAAGATTATTAACTGATCATAACTTAACTTATTTAAATTATTAGAAAATTTTACCTATTTTTATCTAATAGCCATTCATGAATATGTTAGGATGTTTTAAATTGCTCGTCCCTCATAACTTGTTATATTAAATTTCAAATTAAATCATATGTTAAAATAAAAAAAAGTCAATTCTAAATTGATCAATTTATAAATGAAATGAAAATTTGCGATATTTTACAGTATTAGTATTTCTTGTTTTGTGTTATTTGTTATGTTTTCTAAATTTATGCCAAGTATGCACGATGCATGGATCGATATCGTTATATCTGTCAAATTTTCATTGCACTCATCGAGTCTTGTCGAGAGCCAGGCAAACGAGCTTCCGATTTAATGATCGATCGGCGGTCTTGATAACGAAACAACTTTACGAGGACTTTTACCCACGCTGTCTTCATCGTTTCGCGAAAACTTATTCTCACAACGAAATAGGCGACTGTAGAAGTCCTTCTCCCCCGATAAACAATGTCAAACATGCCGCGATACGACGACACTAGGCGCTTACATCACGTTCGTTAAGGGAAGTCTCTATTTTTTTTGGCCAAGTATCTCTTTAGCTTTTTTCTCAGTCTTTTTTCATGCATTTTTCTTTCTCACACGTTTTTTTACCTTTTATGTTACGCACTTCTTCTGTCCCTTTGATAATCTTATCCGTGTTCTTTGTAAAATTTCTGATAATAACGCCCTCACCGCGATCGGGATTGTTGTCGTGTTCACAGAGATATTGGCTAAAAGGGGGAAGGAAGTTCATTATGCAGCACGAATTTTTGTGACAAACTACGAGCGCATTACTCTTTGTCTTTCTTTTCCTCTTGCAGTCTCTCTTCTATGCTTTATAATCGTGAAACTTTAACGTTCGCCGTAAAGCGTGTGCACTCTTATTTACAATTATCTCATCATTAATTTATAAGTGTTTATGCTTTCTCATCGCATTGACGATGTAATAGTGCGTTTTCATTAGTTTCGCCCGTGGCTCTTAATTAGCCGAAAGGTGTAATAAACGTACGACATGCGAGGTTTAATTGCCGTTCGACATTAAATGGCGCGATTAATACGAGGTCGTCTTTGCGAATCGCGCCGCAACACCGATACAGACTCACCTCCAATACGTCTGCATCCTACCGTCGAGATTAAACGACCGCAGGCACGTGCTCCTGGGAGGGTTCGGCGCCGTTCTGGCAGGTGCGCCTCGGCTGTATTTGACAGGTGCGTCATTGTTAGTGAAGAAAGGAAGTGGCAAGAGTCAATCCCGATCAGCGGTAAGGGCGAAAAATCAAACACTCGTGGAAACAAACGGCAAAAAAATACAATGGCGTAAAGGCGAATATAATTGCGACTTTTCGATTAGTATTTTTGTGATGTATTTATGTTCAGCTTTTCTATTTTGTGTTCCTCAAGATACATTTATCGTAGTTAAAAATAATAATTTGGATCTTTTCCATTTAAATATGAATTTTTTAAACGAGCCATGTATCAAGATTTATTTTATTTTAAAAATCTGGTATTGCATTGAAGTACTTTTATCGAAGACCACAGTGTATTATAGCAATGTATTATAAAAATACATTTCTCCCCATAGTTTAGCGAAATTCTTCGGTGAAGTTAAATCTTATAATGTATTCATTGGTGCAGCACATTAATTATCAAAGTACCAAGTAGAAGTTCTTGAATTTTTGACTGTCGAATCCTTCTATATATATATATATATACTTTCACATATTAAAATCCTTAATTAGCTATATAATAATTTTGCCTTCTTACTTATATATGAGATTGTTTATAAAATCGATAATTGTGGACTCCATATCGAGAAATTATAAAATATCCGTGCTCCATGTTCAATACTTGTTCAGTGTAATATAAAATCTTTCGGCTGTCACCATTATCCATTTTGTTTTAACGCTTACATTCACGAACGGATTTCTACAGATTTCACGGGCGAGAGATATCTGTCGGCGCGCCATTGGATGCACAGGAGAAAGGTGTACGATTAGCTTCCGTTTTCAAGGGAAAACAGAGTGAGAAAAGCAATGTTGCAGATGAGGGCACGAGAGAAGGGCAATCCAGTCAGTCACTCGGACATTCACAATATGGATCCCTTTGGTGTAATCGCGATGCGGAAGCCCCTTGTTTCTGCGAGCCTTCGGTGAGCATTCCCAACCCTCCAACAAACCTCCTTCGTCCTCCTGCTCCTTCCAACTCTCTCACAGGCAGTTGGACAGTCTCTCGCCCCATATTCTCTGTCTAATTTGCCAACCTAAGCCGTCGGGACCAGCCGGAGGAAAGCGATGGTAGCCCAACTTCATTATTCTCCCATTGTATCAGCACCCCCGCGGACATAAATCATGGAGAGTCCACCCTCGCGCATCCCACAGCCATCGCCACTGGTCGGGGATTCCGTTTGATTCCCGTCCATGGAAAACGCAGGTTGCGAGAAATGGTCACCGACTTTCTGCTCCAATTTCCGCTTTTCGGCTGTCCACTTCGACCGGTCGTGGCCGTCCGGCATTCGCCGATAATTTCTGCACAGTCACTTCCTGCATGTGATTCGTGGTCTGCCGAATTTTCACACTTTTTATATAACACGAATAAAAGAACAAGATAGAACAGTGGCGTTCTTTCGTGCAGAGGGATGCGGTTTTTAGATTGTTTTATACAGGAAGTCCTAAATATTTTTTTTGCGATTACATTTGAATTGGTCGCTTAATCTATAATCTAGTAATGATTTTTGATGCATGCTTTATTGATGTGGGCGAAATCGATTTAACTCTCGGATAATTACGAGTATAAAGTAGTACTGTGCGTTTATGCATAATGTCGGATTAGTAACGTTAGTGTCGCTCATTTATTTTTTAATAATACATGCTGATTTTTTTCATTCATTTAAATATGTAAGTATTGCAAATATTTGCGTTATATATATATTGCTTACATTATCAAGAAGCAGCAATCATAAAAGCTTGTTAAAAAATCTTAAAATTTAATTATTTTTAAGTAGTTTTTGGATTTTGAATAAAATTTATGTGTATGTTATTTATATTACTTTAACTCATCTTTTATGGTGTTATGTCCACTCGATTTTTATTACCCAATTAAATTATACAGCACACTGCGTGATCAATTGTGCGACACTTTGGAAGCAACCAGTCAGCGAGGTTAATGGCGGATGTTAACCTTTCTCGACGAAGGGACATACGCGCGCGATCGATATATTTATTTATTATTCACGAGCGCAGCATCTACCCACGCGACAACCATTGAGAGCTCATTGTAAACTGATTTTCCACGTAATACGGGTAGTATTTATCCTGGTACAATTATTGCACGAGACATGCGTATTTTCAAAGAGCTTAACGTAACTGTAATAATTGCAAACAAATATGAACCATTAATAATTTAATAACTTAATTAGGCAATATGTATTATTGTAATACCAGTGTATGTCTTGTTGCTATATATAAGAAACTTTATCGTGAGGATTTATGGGAATTTATGACAAATTTATTTGATATATTTATGAAATATCGAGATATTAGACATCTATTGCTGACAAGATTGCATGCACAGACTACGTGAAACTTCTAACAGGCGATCAAATTTAACATGCGTAATAACATTGTACCGTTAACGCCAGCAGATTATATTACGCACTTAAGCATAACTTATACTGGCACGTGTAATTATGTTCGGGCTCTATAAAGCGGGGAATGCAGTATCTACATCAGTGGTCGAGGTCTACATCGTTACAGGTGTTTGCGTATTAATTTCACGATCCTTAGTTCTGACACTCGTGTACCATACAGTCACATTGTGATGTCTAAACTCCCGTAAACGGACTAGCAATGGCGTTAACTATCGAATTTCGAACTAAATTCAAGGAGTATTATCCTTGATGAGGTATGGTGATATCGTTATTATTTAATTTATTTTCTCATACTCTACTCGCGAAAAGTAATTTTCACAATACTATTAAAGGTAATACCAATATTATCAGTATAATTTGATGTAGCAGACAAATCGATATTTCTGTGCATCTAATTACATGCGTGACAAATTTGAAATGATTTTTTGCAGTTCTGAAAACGATATTTTATGTTAATAACACAAAATACCGTTTCTATTTGTCGAAAATTATATTATATCACATAAATTTTCGTTGCTTCAGATTTGAACCTGAGGCAATATCTGAAAAACGATTATTCTTCTTCCCGAGCAATTCTCGGGACTTCGTGAGGGATGGTCCCGTAATCGAAGATTCGTGATCGGGGAGTCTCGGTGGACAGTCGGAAATTTATTTTCAACAAATTGGCCGATCGTTCAGATTTCGCACTGGATAGCTGTTACGAAGTAGCGTGGTGAAACGCGAGCGAGAACATTGATAGGGGATAGACAGGATCGCATTAGGATCTGATGGCATCACGGGGTCGTCTAGCGAAGGTAAAAAGGGTGGCCGATCCGCTCGAATGACGGCGTGAAAGGCACGTGAACATCGAGAGCAGAGCATAAGAGGATGTATTATAAGCATTTAAGTTCTGGAAAGTGTAGAAAAGTAGTTCTCTTAGTATTTTTAGTGTTGTCTACCTACTCTCAGCAGACAAATCTCATGAAACTGTTTAAACACAGTTATTAGATATCGAAGTTGAAATGCATTATTTCTATATTGTCGTTTATAGACAATGATATATCATACAAATTGTTCATGCGTGAAATATATGGCTTTAGTGAATATGCAAGTTACTCTCGAGGTGTGAAAGTTGTTAAAATGTGTTAGAAAGTTCAATAGAAATTTTGACGTGCTTTATCAACCATGACAAAACGTGAAACTCGACGACACATTTATTTGCTGAATGCGACAATGGCAAATGAATGTATGCTAAATATCATATGATAAACTTTAATGAAGCGGTTTATTATTAATGTCAAAATGTTAATTCTGTAATCGATAAATACACAAAGTTGGATTCAGAATATTTATATAATTAAAAAGTTAAAATTGAAAATGTTATTATATTTATAATATTCAATACTTAAAGCAACAGTATTTATTAGAAAGAAACGAATTTAATTAATGGTACAAATAAATTTGTTGTGCTATTTTTTTTTAACAAAACAAAAATTGTAATTTGTTTTCAATAAAAAAAACCATTTAGATGCGTTCCTATGTTTCTTTTTAAAAAATTTGTATTGAAAGCCTATAAAGGCACAAAACGATGTAACTGTCATCGGTTATGAAATTGGAATATGGATCTTCGATATGATTTGATTAAGTCTTTTGCCGTACGAATTGGGAGAGTCATTTGATGATGATGCACAATTTACATCTGGCAGGTGCGTCATTTTGAAAGCCTCGTGCCGGTTGATTCACTATGAATCATGAATCACGAATGAAAGATTCAGTTTTACGGGTCTCGCCTGGCATATCGCGGCGCCTCGTGTCTGTATTTTCTCATTAGCGGCGTATAATTATCGGGATATAATGTGGCGGCGATACGTCAACGTCGAGAATTAAATGGCGACGCAACAGGCAACGTGTCGGCTATTTCCTGTTATGAATGAATCGTATAGTTGAGACGAAAATAAAAACAATCAATAATATTTTCATATATGTTTTATAGATGATTTTTTTTTGACAGAACTACATATTAACTAAATGACGACAACGGATTATAGTATAATATTGTGACGCTTAATACCACGGATTTCCTCGCGACTAATTTCGCATTTAAATCCCTTTTGCACCGGACAACAAAGTCTTCCGCTGTAGGATTTGAATGTGAGCATAAATGAGTCGCGCAATAACGAAGTTAATGCGATACTGGCCTTCGACATTTATGATCAGCGTTTAAATTAAACTTTGTTGTGTCGGTTTTTTTTATCAGTAAAGTCATCATCGAGAATTGATAAAGCGAAGTCATTCCTTAAATGTACATAGTTCAAGATCGATAAAACTGATCACTTTGATCCGTTATCAAATGAACATTAATCTCGATATTTATTACATATGTGGCATTGACATGCAATAATCATGCATCGTATCTTTATAAATAGTCCATTGTGGTCGATGACGTTTCTTGCGAGTATGATGAGATTTCGATGATTTACGATCGAGACGATCTTTGATGCTCACCGATTTTGATGATTTAGGACCAATACCGGGAAAGCGCACGAATTTGTCGTCGATGAGACGGACGGATTCGCCGCAGCGTGCTGTCGACCACGTAAGCGAAACAATTTATCGGGAGCCGATAGATCGGGAGCTGGCGATACTGCAGTTTCGTTCGTATAAAGTTGCCCGTGCGATGAATATCGAGAATAACTTTACCGAGCGAGTCGTCGTTTCTGCACGCATCTAACTCAACTGCATCGTGCTTTTTTCGTCGAAATAGCTCGAGAACTATGAATCTCATCGCGTCATGCCAGATGAGATATACGAGGTGCGACATAAATGATTCGTTTAAATTTTTTAAAATACTTTCCATCACTCGGTTACTCGATGATAGTTGTAGATTACATTCGATATTTTGTTGAAATATTTTCACATACTCTACTTTCACAACGCAGTAAATACATGTATAATGAATTCGAAAATTTACATGTAGGAGATAATAAATTTAACGAGGATGTAATAAATTAACACAAATTTGTAGTTTAATCTGCTTTATAAGATAAATGTGACATTCTCTGAAAAGTATAATAAAAAGTGTAGGTTTGTTTTTAGGTTTGTCTTTATAAAGGATAAATTTTCATAATGTGCATTTATCGCGTACACTTTGTGCGATAATAGATATATCCGCATGGATAGTGCGTGAATCAACGTTTATAATGGGTTTTGGATAGATTCAAATTCACTTAGTAGCGTAATATATATATTTCAGTATGTTAGTGTGTTATAAAAAAAAAAATAGCACGCGTTTTATCAATGTGGTATCACTTGTCTGATGTGAGTCCATTAAGTATCCATTACATAATATGTAATGTATTTATCATAGATGCAGGATATAACAAATTTATAAATGTGCATTCCCGTTACGGTAACGTAATAGTCTGACCATTGTTATCATCGCTAGTCGATTATAATCGGGAGATCCATTAAATCTTGATGTCCTGATATATGGATGTTGACTAGTCGGATCATATGAGAACATTGGTAATATCAACAAAATGATCCGTGTCATCTCGATATCTCAGTTATGTGCTTTAAATCGTTCTCTATGCCTCGAGAGTTTATTACCGTAAATTACCGATTCTGCGCAAGCAAATATCTACCGTCGAATTCGCATACATGTCGAATGACATATATATTCGCGTCTTTGATTGCTGACATGAAGGGATATCTGGGATTAGAAAAATATTCAAGAGAATTATCGATGTTCTGAATTTTACAAGTATCAAGTATTAGATTTACTTTATCTTATCAAATTTATTTTATTTTATTAGTATTGAAAAATATTTGCGATCTCTATTTCTTATTTATATTTTTTATTGAAATTTATCAGCAGTTGATTTTTCATATTAAAATTTTATAATGATCTATATTACAGAATTTAATTAAAAAAGAAATATATAAATTATATTATATTTTTTATTTGTCCCATTTAATTACACAGCATGTTACATTATTTTTAACACAAAATTGTTTTCCTACAAAGTAATACAATTTATAGTGAATAACATATTTTTGGGCATAATTTGTAACATACTTAGGTATATGAAAAGTTGTCACGTTTGTGGAGCTGCTAAAAATTCGATATTCTCGAGACACGACTGTATCTAAAATGCACTCGTTCGGATTGAAACATCCTGGCCCATCCGTAGTAGATTTACACGATGTTTACATTACTTAGCAGCCTCCCTGAAGCACGTACATCGTAGAGCGTGGTCACTGCCGCTTCCGGTAACTTTGGAGAACGTTTCTGTCCGGTATATGTTCACTCTCTCGGTTCGATGGTCCGTGAGGCTGCACCGTTCGCCAGCAGGAAATGTCGCGTCTACAAAGTTTCCCTCGCCGAAGCCAACGGTACCATCGTTCTTGGTGCCGTCCTTTCTCGTGGTGTCTTGCTCGCTCACCCGCTTGCTTTCATTCGCAGTTGCATCGTTGCTTCTCTTTCTGATCTATGTATCCACCATTTGCCCTTGGACTCCTGCGTTCTCCTCGTTCATCCTTTCGCCCTTCTATCTGTCTCCTTCTTGCTCGCTCTCTCTCTCTCATCTACGAGCAACTTCGTTTCTCCTGATATACCGGAGCTTTTGGTACTCGCGCCGTTTCCATAGAAACGCCACGGTGAGAGAAAGGCGGACGATGGAGGATAGGGACTTCTCTGCGGCTGGAAGGGCGAAGGGTTGCGATCTGCGAATGGAAATATGATGGAGCAGGATAGAAATCCCCTTTCCACCGAGCGAAGCGCAGCAAGTTCGTTCTTAGCAAAGAAAGGAGAGAGAGCTCCCAGTTTAAATTCTATTGCGCGAACAATACGGTCACGGTAATGCTCGGCTTTGATTCATTGCCTGCCTGCGGGATGAGAGGTGAGGTGAAAGGTATGGCGAACGACTGCTACATGAAGGAAGGAATAGTTGTGGTCGGAGGTTTGTCTTTTCATGCGTGTTGCAATTCGCGACCCGAGGACATCAGCCCTTTCTTCATCTTCAATATCGTTATTTTCTCGTCATCGTCGGGTATAAACGACCGCCGCATCCATTTTCGCTCGTCCACAACGCAGGGTTTTAATTCGGTTAAGCTGTAAAATGTAGTCTTTAATCGATTTATTAATGGTCGCTTTTATCAAGCTCAATGAGATAATAAGTATTTACATCATAAAGCTAATTATCTCATACCAATAGGATCGCGCATGTTCATAAGTTATTAAATTTTTTTCATTGTTAGAAAGTCGTTGTGCCGGCTTTGTAAATGTAAAATTCTTGCTATGTTTTCTTACATTTCTTTCGTCCTTCATGTATCTTCGTAGATTACGTTGCAGAAATAAAACGAACGTTTCGCTAAAATTGCCACTAAAATTCGGTGAACTCCCGCGGGAACTTGGAAGTATGGATTACGCGTACTTGCATGCGTATTTTATGCATTTCCCATACGCGAATGACACGGGAAAAGGAAATGATAAATGAATTGATATTGATGTCAATGATTTATGAGTATTTCCAGAAAGAAACGAAAAGAGTTCTCCAAAAAATTTTGTTTATATTGTAAAATATATATCATTAGAAAGTTTAACCATGATTAAGTAAATACATTTTTTCCTTAAAATAATTTTTTGTATTAAGATTTATTTATTTTAATTACACGCTAATACAGCCTTAGTCGAAAATATTAGGCATCTTATTAACCATATTATTTAAAGTTTCATTTAAAAATTAATTTATTATTTTATAATATTTGCAAATTATCCTTTATCTCAAGAATTCTTTAAACTTATGATACCAGTGACCAATAAATAAAATGTAGATAAAAAAATTCCGGGGAAATGAGAAAAATATAGGTGCCTGATACTTTTGGTCAAGGCTTTTTATTCGCGCAAATCTTTCTTATACATGTGTAAAGGCTTCTCTGATATTTTTTCAGGTTTATTTAATCGGCGATTGTCGATCTGCCAATTTGGCTAGCTCGATGGTTGTCCAACGAGCTTTCGCAATAAAAGCGAGAGTGGGCCATAGTGGATCAAAGGGGGGTCAGAATGGGTTGGGAGCGGATGGACTCTGGAAGTATTTCCTAATGACTGCTCCGATGAGAGCGGAAGCGTGGTGGCGACGGGATCGGGGTAGGACCAGGCAGGCAGCGCGGAAACAACGGTCGATACGTTGACGTACTAATGACCCGTACGGAGTCGCACCGACAGACTGCTGGCTAGACGCAATGGCACCAACGTGCCGGTGGTTTTCGCTCAATTATAAATTGAATTACTCGTCGGCCACGGCTCAAAATGGCCACGGTTATGTGCCATAAAAGGGAAAACCGACCATCGACGAATGATATCGGGGTTGGAGGGAGGGAAAGCGACAGCGTGAAAGTATACGACGGAAGAGGAACGTAAAGCATCCCTTCCATTCTCGAAAGGGGTTGATATCGATACGCATCAGCCCGAGGTGGGAGACGGTGGCTTGAGGTTGGCCTATACCTACCTGCCTAATTCCATGCATTTGCAATTAGCTCATTAATGAATGACCGCACGACGAGTAAGTGTTTACGGCGACCGCCGTCGTGCAACGCACTGCAGGGTCGATTGTATTTCGGGGCCCGTTTTGTAAGCCGTCTACATGTTTCGAGCGCGAAAGCTAATCGTGCGAGCAATTAAGATAAATTGAAATCGATAACAGAGTGACAAATGGCCGAGGGATTCTTCTAACGGTGGCCGCCGTCGCTACCGCTTAGAACGAATAATTAATATCACTTCCGCATACGTGTCCGTTCGCGGATTATCGCGACGAATCAATCATGCACGGGTTTGAACGGATAATGCCGAACGTGACTGCTGATCCTTTTTACGTGAAGCACGTGTAATACGAGCCTAATATCTTTTTTATTTTTCCTGATGCGCAATTGCGTAATATACAATTGTATTAAATGCACGATAAATGCGGTATGAAAATACTGTTTGGTAAGCTCATACATCAACTTTGCAAATATTAAATATAATGAATGACTATATCGTTGCCTGAAAATTTCATAAAATACATGAGTTCTTATTGACACAATCCTAGTAGCCTTTGGAGAATTTCCATTGAAATTATATTGATTTTACATGAATGTCATCCAAAAGTTATAACATTCTAAATATACACAATACAA
>Ga0157363_1006292_pt1 | contig 11149 bp, 10 predicted proteins | sample AttsexASBM1_FD_111477 | JGI IMG/M metagenome (GOLD analysis project Ga0157363, IMG submission 111477) | Fungus gardens microbial communities from leaf cutter ant in Ribeirão Preto, State of São Paulo, Brazil - Atta sexdens ASBM1 | ecosystem: Host-associated > Fungi > Mycelium > Unclassified ...
GAAAGAAGATAACAAAGATGTCCAACTACTAAAGGAGCAATTATTGACAAGGAGAACGACAGCGGAAATTACAATGCTAAGAAGGAAGATGATAGTGGACAAGTCTGACATAGTCAAGGAAATTAAAAGAAACAACACTCAAGAACAAGAGGTAGTCCAAGCGCTAAAAAAGGAAGATGGATTAACATAGGAAGAAGACAGAATTGTATACATGGAAGGAAGAATATATGTTCCAAACAACAAGAAAACTAGGGAGAAAATTCTAAAGGAAAACCATGATTCAGTGGATGTGGGATATCCAGGACAACAGAGAATGCTAGAATTGATCAAGCAAAACTACTGGTGGCCAGGATTAAAAGAAGACGTCAGAAAATATGTACAAGGATGTTTCAAGTACCAGCAGAATAAAGTTTAACATCAGAAGAAGGCAGGAGAGCTACATTTATTGAAGATTCCTCAAGAACCATGGCAAGAGATTAGTATCAACATCATTGGACCTTTGCCTAAGCCAAATGGAATGGACGCCATAGTGGTCATCATAGACCAATTCACAAAAATGATTCTATTAAAAGCAACAACTATAAATATATTATCAGATGGAATTGCAAAAATCTATAGGAACAATATCTGGAAATTACATGGAGTACCCAGGAAGATTCTTAGTGATTGAGGATCACAATTTGCATTAAGGTTTATGAAGGAATTTACAAAGGCATTAGGAACAAAAAGGCAACTATCAACAGCATATCATCCTCAAACAGATGGTCAGATGGAAAGAATCAACCAGGAGATAGGAACATTTCTATAGCACTATGTAAATTATCAACAAGATGATTGGACAGATTGGCTGGCTACAGTGGAATTCCAGTATAATGACAAAAAACATGTGGTGACAGAAAGGACATCATTCAAACTAAACTTTGGAAGACATTCATAGAAAGGCAATCTTGTGGTACAGATGGGGATTCAAAGAGTAGAAGAATTCCTTGCAGGAATACAAAGAAGTTGGGAACAGGCAACAAAGACAATGGAGGAAGCTCAGAAGAACATAAAAAGGCAATTCAACAAGAAAAGGCAGAATCCACAAGGATTAAAGGTTGGAGACAATGTGTGGCTCAAAGACAAGAATATACAATCGAATCAACCCTCAAAGAAGTTGAATGATAAAAGATATGGACCTTTTAGAATTTCAAAGGACATTGGTTTGGGAGCATTTCAATTGGAACTTCCAGAAAGATGGGTGATTCATAACGTATTCAATGAGGACCTGCTGATACAATGTGTGGAGCCAAAGTCCAAGGGATAACATAAGGAACCAGCACCACCACCAACAATTATTAATGAAGAAGAAGAATATAAAGTGGAAGAAGTTAGGAAGCACAGGAAACATGGAAGAGTGACACAATATTTGGTGCATTGGAAGAGCTACAGAGATGAACATGACCAATGGATAGTAGAAACGGGGTTGCCTCATGCAAGAGAAGCAATTGAAGAATATTGGGCAAGGTATTCGAGTCGAAACCTATAAAGAGAGGGGGTAAAATCCCATTTCAACAGTTCAAAGCATTCCCTCAAAACCTTCAAAACAACTATGCTACTGCACTTGTTTCCCCAAACCCATATATCTCCAGATGATTGAATAATATGGATCAAGCTCAAGTAATGAAGAGAGAACGAGAGGACTGGACAAGGACATATCACAAAACACTAAAAGGGATTGAAACGATGATCGATGTACAAAGAATGATAAAGGACATAAAGAAGTTAGCAGGAGAAGTGGACACAGTGGTGACAGAGATGGAAGAGGATATCTTATGGGCAAGCATCAATAACCAAATGACAAATACCACCAACATATCAGAAATCTCAAAAGACTTGAGGTTCTTAGTTCAAAGTAATATGGAGGAGCGAGCGTTTCAAGTGCAAAGGATGTTGGCTGATGAGTTGGACAGATATAAAGGAAAAGGCAATAGTTATGTGGACAAGAACATTTGGGAAATTCAAGACCTATATATTAATGAAGAACAATAGGAGAAGGATAAAGGAAAAGAAGAGAAAGAAGAAGTAATACTAATCAAACCATATGAAGTCTCAGAGTCGATTTCAACAGAAAGTTCAAGCTTCATTAATGAAGAAATCGACAACCTCCTAAAAAATATGAAGTTCATCAAATCTCCCACTCAAACAAGGATTTTCCAACCACCACTGCACTACCAATCACTTCAATCAAGAGAAGAACAAGATCCCAACTTCTGGAAAGAAGTAGTAACAGCACTGGTGGATAACAAACATAATACAGAAACAACAAAGAATGGATATCCTATTTGAATATTCCAAGGGGGACCACCACATGAACTGTTTTTCATTACAATCGACAATCAAGGACAGATTATCATCAGTCCTAACAAGAAAACAGTTGCAACCTACGTGGTAGGAGAATTAGAGGTATTAGTCTGATTTATAAGGACATGAAAGCTGAAAAAGGGGTATTGTTACAATCGATACCTTGAGGATACATCATGGAGATAGGTTCAGGATATAACAATATGATTGGCTGCACTGAAGTAGTCTCAGTCAGTGCCTCATATAGTAGGTGCTCCAGCCTTGCTTCATTCTCACTCTTTCCTCATGTATATGACTCATTGTACTTTATGGACTACATGCTATTTCCTCATGAACTACTAGTATATATAGCATAGATACTTCCCTGTATCCTTATGCTTTACCACTTATAACATCCCTTACCTTCTTCTCAAGTCTTTGTCTAAGTGCAACCTGAGCTCTAGCTTAAGGTTGTAACAATATTCACTTTTTCTGTTTGTAGAATGAAAAGAGAAGCAACTAGAAAAAACATCTATTAGTCTATCTCCAAGGGAGAATTTACTACTAAATGGATCAAAAGATGGAAAGACTTTGTTAATCCTGTTATCCATGTTTACAATAGGATCTTTGATATTCAAACATTATCTTGGATCAAGCCTTTCCAGTGATAATTGATGAACTTTGTTATCATTCATATGTCTTGATTCTAGGAGCGACTTTATGATGTGATTTGATAGTAGAGTATGTGTTTTGAGCTGGAATTTATCACTGAGTTTTTGTAAGTAAAGATGAATTGGAATGAGGCCAGCAATGGCCTTAATACCAAATAAAGAAGATGTATGGAAAGCTCCTAATATTCATATAGCTTCTCTTCTCTGCATTTTCCTGAGCTCTTTGAGGGGATATAATAATGGCACCTTGTTGTAGTACCATAATTAAAAGCCATATAGGGTAATGGGTAAAACACAACTCCTATATAGAAGTTGCTTCTGAGTAGGAATGAGGCCCCTCAACAAATTTCCAAGCATTTTCATGTACTTGACATTTGATATGGCTTTATTAGCATAGAAGTTAATATGTTGTTGAAATGTCAACTTCCTGTCAAAAATAAACCTATTATATCACTATATATTCTCGGGTTGAAGAATAGAACCTCCTAATAATATAAGGTTCAAAGAGGAAGGATTGAAAACTCCATGCAATTCAGAGAAATGGAACACCTCCATTTTCCCATATTCCACAATCAGTCTAAACTGCTCAAAGAGAGAAGAAATAATATAATAACTATAAAAAGGATGAGAATTTGAAACTTTTTCAGCCATTTTTCAAAAATATGAAGAATTGGAGAGAGATATAAGGCAGAAAGAATAGAAAAAAAAACTGATCCCTAATTAACTCTAATGTCAACATTGAATGAAGGAGAAGAAAAATTGTTCCATAGATATGTTGTCTTTCTACCTACTAGGTAATTGCAAAAAAAAGACAATATTTTGGAATCAAATCCAGCTTTGTTCAAGATTAAAGGAAGAATTTGGTGATTCAGCAATGGGAAGAATTGAGCAATGTCAAAGGCCAAAGTACTGGTTGAAACATTTTTGACCCAACCTGTATAGATGAAATGAGTTAGCATAACTCTTGCATCTATGGTAGAGCATTTTTTTAAACCACCTAGTTGACATAGGTGGATAAAGTCCTTGGAAATCAACTGGAATCATAACCTTTCACTGATAACCTTTTCAATTAGCTTGCAGATCATATTAAGCAAGACAATAGGTCTGAAAGTCTTAGGGGAATCATACAACTCCTTGTTGGGCTTGGGAATAATAATAAATGTTGAAACTTTGAAATGCAATGGCCAATAACCTAATTCAATGCACACATCAGCAATATTGATGAACTTTCTAAGACATGCAACATCTTTGACAATTCTCTTGAGATGTCTCCATAACAACTTATCTGGTCTAGAGGTTGATAAATTGTTGCATTTTGCAATAGAACTGATGAGCTCCTCTTCTGAGAATGGCTTTCATCTCATAGTTGGTTTACTTGGAATTTCTTCTAGTAACTTTGTGTCAATTTGATGATTTTGTGCTGCATTAAATGACAAATGAAGGGCTTGCTATAGATTATTGAGTTCAATGCATGGTTGACTGTTGTATTGAATAGCTTTGATAGCCAGAAGCTTGTGTTTTTTTACCCAGTTCATAAGTTCCTATGGACCATAACAAATTCTTGAATTTTCTTGTCAAAAAAATTGCATTTAGTCTTTTTGATAGTACTCTTGAAAAGTTTCCAATCTTTAATCCACTTTGAAATCCTATAATTCTCCAGATCTCTATGACAATTCTTGTCCCACTATACCTTGGAGTGCTTAGTGATATTGATGATCTTTGAATATTTGTGCTATATTCTATCTGTATCATTGGCAAATGTCTATATGATTTGCTTGAGAACTTCTTTGCTTAGAATATTCTCTGTATTAAGCCTTTTGATGGCTCCAATCAGTTCAGCAACAAAGTTTTATTCCTCTTCACTATTCTTGACTATTGTATGCTTTCTGGTTTGAATATGCTCTTCAATTATTGCAATATTGACAGTGAGTAGAGTATGATCTGATGTTAATCTCCACTCTAGATGGATAAAATGATTATTGTATTCTGATGAATCAGGTTTGAGAAACATTATATCTATGACCTAGTTTGAGTCTTGTTGATTGTCCAAATACCTGATGGGAACTTGGTTAGTAGATTTAGACAGTCCTAGATTCATAACATCTGTAACATCCATAAGAAGATCACTATGTATGGAATGATATGGAAAATTGAGGTCCCAAATATTATCTCTAATATTGAAATTCCCTGTTATAATTAAAACATCACTGATATCAGCTTCAGTATCCTTGAGATACTTTAAAGCTATTTGTAATGAGTCTGAATATACATTAATAAGAAAGTAAACAGAATCATAATTGAAAAATGAGATGCAAGAAACATCCCTGTGATTGAAAATGTCTTTCCATAAGGAAAATCTAAAAGAAGAAAGTCTGATATTAATATATGTTATGACTTTCAGAAAGTCATTGTTGTTTGAGAGATTTCTGAAAAAAGTAGTCTAGTTAGAGTGACTCAGAACTCCTACCAGCTCATCTCCCTCCTTGCACTTAGAACTTGGTATGGAGTGTATAACAGACTATGATGGCTCTTGAATGAAAATGATATCAAGAAATCCTTGCATTTCTAAGATAGTATTGATGACAAGATTGTTTTTTCAAATGTTTTGAGAGAAGATCATGATTTCTTTCATAATCATGCTTGAGTGCCATTCATGACTGAATGAATCGACTATCTTCTACTTTCCAAAGTTCTTAATATTATTCTCTGTTAACGTGGTGTTTTCAGAAAGGATATTGGTTTGAGTCAGCTTGATAGTCACCTTTGCAATTTAAGTACTTGAATATATAAGGACACTGTTTTCCCTGCTTATTTTCAAGTCTCAGAGAGTTAGTTTTAAAATTAGCTTTGCAACACTATGTAAAATAATGGTGGTGTTTAGTCTTATGAGGACCATTACATTTTACACACTTTGATTCTTGTATTCTGCATACAAAGATAGTGTGTTCCCACTTCCAACAATTCTTACACTAAGGGACTCCCAGATTCATGTTCACCTCTTGAATAGTCACGATGTAGCTTCCTATGTTGAAGCATCTGTTGATAAGGCCTTTAGCCTTACTCCCACTCTGAACATCCCAGATATTCAGCCAAATGATGGCCATGTCTGATTTTGAAAACACTTTGATGACTCTTGGCTTAAAAGCAGTAGTAATATTGTTGAAAATGTGATTGTTCTTGATAATTGACTCAACAGGAGCTGCAATCTTGTTAGTAGTTATAATGATTTCTGTCTAATCAGTTTGAACAAAGTTTACCATGACTTCAGATTTGATGTTTTTGAGTGTGAATGTTGGAGTCTTCCATTATCATTGCTCATTGGAACAATAACTTACTTTCTTGATGGTTCTTTTCCCATCATATGAATTCTTGGTTTAGATTTATCTTCACTATTGATAATTTTTTGAATGTTTTTGATTTTTTTTGCCTGTAAATTAGGAAACATTTCTCTAATTTTTAAAACTTCCCTAGTATTGTTTAAAGGAGTTGATGCTTGAGCATATAATTTTCTTTGGTCTTTTTTCTCATTTGTCTGATTATTCTTTTGAAATATTTTGAGATTTCATTAACCTTCTTGGATAATTTGGCTGGAATAGGAGGGGGTAGTCTGTTGAAAGTGGTGGGCTTGTCTGTATTCTAACTGCTCTTGCTCTTGTTAGTCTTCACTTCATTGATTTTCAGAGTAAAATTTGATGAAACCTTGCTTCTAAAGGAAGTATTATTGTTATCAGTAATGAGTGAATCTTATTCTGACTCATAAATGGCCGAAATGAAATTCCAAGCCACCTTACCTATACCTTTAAGAACAGTAACCTTATTAAATTTGCTGTTTTCAATTTTCTTGTTGCAAATATATTTCATCAAATGATGAAGAAATTCCTTTATATTGTTAGCATTGGAGGGGAAATACTCTAGCAAATCATAAAGGGAAATGGAATGGAAATCTCCATCCCATGTGTCTTGTTCTGTTGCCTGATTTACATCATACAGCAGTTGAATGTTGAAAATATCCTGTAATAAACTTGTATTAGAGTTATTATTAGACACACCCTCACCCTGTGGTTTAAGTGTAGTTTTGAGTGCTAGTGCCTCATTTCATACATGTTGTCCCTTCTTTGGGGAGGGGTTGTCAGTCACCTTACTGACTAAATTACCTACCTCTGCATTTCCTTTATAAGACAGCTGAGAGCTGTCAATTAGATCCTGAGTTTCAACATCTGGAAGATCATTATTCATTTCAATATGTTGATGGTATGGAATAGATGAAGTACTAGAAGAAACCAATGAATCCCTTGAATTAGCTTTGCTTGAGGAAGTAGATCTCCCTCTGATAATATTACAATCAACATTCATGTCCATATTGGAAGGTAATTGAGCCATTGAGAAATGTGTTGTACCAGATGCTGAGTTAGAAAAATATATATTCACTACTTCTCTTATAGGTACTATCATACAAGATGGTGGTAAGAGAGAAAGAAGTGATGTGTTATATTATTCTTTCAGCTCAAGTAAGAAAAAAAATTAAAAATAAAAATAAAATAAAATAGAAAAGTAAAAGTATTTAAGTGAATCTAATAATAGTATACTCAGTATACTCTAAACTCTTGGATTTTATTTCATTTTTTAATCTATTTAATTTGATTTGATTTCAATAATCAAGAAATATGTAATTATGTTACAATAAATTTATCACAAAATAAACTACTTACTTATTTGTGATATTTGAATCTTAGATGCACTCTCAGAGATTTAGGAGTAATTCAGAAGTTTAATAATGATGATAATGATAATTAAGATCAATACAGATGTCAATGATAATGAGGAACAATGATTGATGATTATTGATGAAAACTGATGATAAATAATGTTGTTAAGTCTAAGGTCTAATTCTTGAATACAAAAGTATTTATATAAAATAGTGATGGTCTGTATGTAAGCTATTTTCATTATATAATCAAAACTCATATCTGATGGAGCTGTTATCTTTTTTTTGAATTATTAATTTATTATGCAGGGCTTGATAGCAGACCATGGTAACTACTAAGTAATTACATATATTCAGAATGAGACAACAGGAAGATAAGATAAAAAAGAAAAAGAGAACTAAAGTAGAGTAATCAAAGAAAGGAAAGAAATATAGGAGAAGATATATGAACAACAATATCTTAGATGAGTTAAGTGATGTGTTCTCTAAAGAAGAATGTATTACTATTGAATTCTAAGAAAAGAATGAAGTAAGCCAAGGTATTCCTTCTTGGATTCCAATAGTTGTTATATCTTTTGCACTTATGAAGTATATGTCTTCTAGTTTTGATCAGATAAAGGCTGCAGAAGCACATATAGCTTTCCTAAGGAAAGAACTTCAATTGATATTTGCCAATGAGGACATAATTGACTATAGCTCTTATAGCTTTTGTGCACAGCGAGTTTGAATGACCAAAATATTGTAGCCATGATCTGCTCTTTGAATATGATGGTTCAATGAAGTTGAGATCATCATCAAGAAAATCTAGGAAGTTCCTTCCTTTGTTATCTGAGGCTTGAAATGTCATTTTCCACAGGCTTATTATTTTGTCATATTCATCCTTTTGACTAAAATCTCATAAAGATCTATATGGGAGAAGTGATGATAGATTGAACTTTTTGGTCTTCTTGTTGACAATATTGTGAAGCAACCATCTATCTTGACTAGGGCAGTCCTAGAAATCAATGTAATTGTGATGATTTCTTTCAAAGAATTCTCTAATTTCCTTAAAAATAGCCAAAGTTTGGATATGGTATGGATGAACCAATGAATTGAAAATATTTTTGGCCATATGTATAGAGTCAGTGATGACAACAATGTGTTCAATATTGGATAGCAAAATAGCTTTATTTAATCCATATCTGATAGCAAATAAGTCTGCCTCAGTGGATATGATGTTTACAACATAGTGGATGGTTTTGATGATAGGAAAATCATGAATATAAACATGAGCAATAGATGTAGCAACTTAGTTCTTGATACTCATATCTAGTACAACAATAGCTGTTTTAGGATTAGTCAAAGTATTGAAGATGATTTCATCAAGTTTACAAAGATGTGTCTTTTTAGTTTCAGCACTTTTCCTGTTTGAAGGATAAAATGAAAAATGACTAGGAAACATATCAATTAGTCTGTTTCCAGGAGAAAATTTGTTGTTAAAAGAATCAAGAGAATTGAAGGTTCCATTCAATTTATTGTTAGCATCTATGATGAAACTTTTAACTTTCAGTCTCTGTTTGTTGGTTAACTTTTCCATTGATAGATGATGTTTTTTGTGATAAGAGGAGTGTCTTGACTCCAGCAATGATTTAATAAGATGATTTAGTGAAAGCAATTGAGTGTGTAATTGTAGTCTTCTGCTGAGTTTTCAACGATGTAGATTTACTGGAATAAGGCCAGTGATAGCCTCAATGCTCAAGGATGGAGAAGTCTGAAATACTCCAAGGATCTATAGAGCAGCTCTTCTTTGCATATTTCTAAGAGCTTTAAGTGGGTATGATAATGGGGCTTTGTTGTAGAACCACAATAGAAAACTATATAGAATGATAGGAAAGATACATGTCTTATATAAGAGATGTTTTTGAGATGGAACAAGATCTCTTGATGAATTTCCAAGCATTTTCATGCTTTTTACTGTGGAAATGGCCTTATTCATATAGAAATTGACATGTTAACAAAAAGATAGTTTTCTGTCAAAGATAAAATCCAAATAGCACCATGTCTCTTTGGGGCAGAGAACAGATCCTCCTAGAATAGAAAGATCTAGAGAGGAAGGATTAAAGGTCTTATACGATCTAGAAAAGTGGAAAACTTCAATTTTCCCATGTTCAATGACTAGTCTGAATTGTTCCAAAAAAAAAGATATAACACAATAACTACAAAAGAGATTTGAGTTTGAAATATGAAAGGATTTGTTCTGGGAGATAAAGAGACTATTATCTACAAAATAAATGACAGAAACAGGAATTTTTAGATTTTTTAATTTTTTTCAAAAATATAAAAAACTAGCAATAAGTATAGAGTTGATAAAATAGGTGAAAGGGCTAATTATTGGCCAATGCCAATGTTAACATCAAAGAATGGAGAAGAAAAATCATTTTAAAAGTACTTAGTCTCCTACCTACTAGATAGTTACTAAAGAAATAAGAGATCTTGAGGTCAAATCTAGCCTTGTCCAAGATAAGCGGAAGTATTTGATGATTAATAGACAGGAGAAATTATATGATATTAAATTCCAGCATGCTAGTTGAGCAATTTTTAACCCAGCCTACATATATAAGATATGTCAGAACTATGCCAATGTTAGTTGTAAACCATTATTTAAAACATTCTAGTTAACAAGGATAAATCATATTCTTGGATAAAGCTTGAAATTGAAGCCTTTCACCAATAACTTTCTCAATTAGTTTGCTAAGCATGTTTAAAGGAACAATGGACCTAAACATTTTAGGAGCATTGTATGATATCTTGTTAGACTTAAGAATAATAATAGACATAGACAGTTTGAAGTATGATGGCCAATGCTCTAAGTTAATACATGCATTAGCAATATTTATAATATTAACAAGGTATGCCAAATTTTTAGTAATTGCTTTGAGATGTCTCCAAGACAATCTATTAGGTCTAGAGGTCAAATTGTTGCTGTATTTGTTGATGAATGTCAAGAATTTTTGTTTTGAAAAAAGTGGCCATTCAGTAGCAATTTTGTCTGGGATTTCTTCTAATAATAAAGTATTGACTTGCCAATGCTGGGCTGAGTTAAATGATTTGTGAAGAGCCTATCATAGATTATCAATTTTAAGACATGGTCAACCATTATATTTGATCACTTCAATGGCTGGAAGCTTTTGCTTTTTGACCTAGTTTATGAGTTTCCATGGTTCTTTTCTATTGTTTTGTTGTAGCAACCACTAGACACAAAGTCCAATAATCACACAAGCAAGTAAAGCTCTCAATAGGCTATTGATGTAGAGATCACAAAAGAACTCAACAAGGAGTCTCTGCTAAATTGCTACCCTATTTATATAAGTTACACATGGTCTGTGCTACTAATAATTACTCCTGCCCTAATGTCCATGCATTGTCCATGAGTGTACCATATATACACCATGAGGTAGCTATGCAGTTAACA
>Ga0157363_1006293_pt1 | contig 11149 bp, 4 predicted proteins | sample AttsexASBM1_FD_111477 | JGI IMG/M metagenome (GOLD analysis project Ga0157363, IMG submission 111477) | Fungus gardens microbial communities from leaf cutter ant in Ribeirão Preto, State of São Paulo, Brazil - Atta sexdens ASBM1 | ecosystem: Host-associated > Fungi > Mycelium > Unclassified ...
TGGGCAGATGATTAGCAAAGAAGCATTGACTTAAGGCAATATTCATAGTTCGTTCTTATATTTACAGACTGTCTTAAGTAATGTCTTAAAATGCTAATACAGTTCTCTAATTGGCTTATGACATCTTAAGACTGTACTTAAGATGTCTCAAATATAAGAATCGACTATGAATATCGGCCTTAAATTCGAGTGTAACTAGTGGCGCGTTTGTCGATTTCCATCGATTCGACCTAGCTACGCGAAAAGAAAAGCCATTCATGGAAGAGAAGAAGAACATAGAAGAAAGATACCGAAAGTTGTTTTCCAATTCTTGTTAATATGGCTAATGCCATATGTTTGTGCCTTTTTGTTCAACTTTTGGTATCACAAGAAATGATAATGAAGAAGTGGATGAACTCGCCGAGTTAAGAGCGATTCGATTATTTAAATATATCTATATTTTTTAAAGAATACATTGTTACGAGAGCATTTTGTCTTTCTTATTCACAGATTTGGAGAACTTTCATTACAAACAAAAAATGTAGAAGAAAATGAAGATGAAGTTGATGATCAGAATCCATATTCGATCTGTACAGTTCCTAGACAGATGATTGTTAACATTTTTTTTTTTTGATGGATTTTGAAACTTAGCCTTGCTCGTAAAGCGATTGAACGAAAATGATTAGATCCATAAATAAGAACTAATCACTCGATGAGCAAGCTATATTCTGAAATCCGTCGAAAAAAAGTATTGCAACTTTTCTGTGTCAATGACGTGTAAATCGTCTAAGTTTTAATCGGTAAAACATCTTTAAAATCCCCTTAATTAGCGACAGTTAATGAGAGCGTGTTTTTTTCAAGGATCGTCCTTGCCTTTGGCTGTCACCATTGGTAGTTAATATCAACACAATCATAAGTAAAACGTTATAACTTACAAGAGAATTCCACTTCAAAGTTCCTATTCTATTGTTATAACAATAATGACATCATCACATTGTCGTTGCGCAGTTTCTTCACCATAAAAAATATCTGTAATGACAACGATGTTATTACTGTCATAACGAGTTACAGAATAGGAAAGAGAAATAGGCTATACTTCCGAATAAAACACTCTTTCGATTGAACTGAAATTTTACAGCTGTTATAATATATGTTGATTATTTATGAATATCTTTTATCGGATTTTTTTATAGTTTAAAATGTAAAAAATAAGAAACAAACATTATAACGATAAGTATGCAGCAGATAAATATAAAAGGAAGACCTTGTTGATGACTTTGACCTTAACATATGTTATCAAAGATCTTGAATAAACTTCAAGAGAGATCTTAGTCATCGCTCATCATCCATTAAAAAATTATTAACAAAAAAACATTTAAGAAATAATCTTATTATTATATACAATATTAAGATCTCAACACTATCTTCTGCCTAGAGGCATCTGATTTTCCACGTAAAGCGAGGTCCATGCCATCTCTTCTTTGTCTAAGACCTCTTGTAGGCAGGGCGGGGGATGGGATGGACCTAAATTCACGTGAAAAGTCCAAAGCCTTTAGGGAAATGTGGAATAGTTATTAATATTGTAAATAGCAGAAATAAGATTTTATTTTTTAAACAAGTAAAAATTAAAATCTATAATGGTCGAAGTTGGATCTTAGTTGCTTAAATTTCCATGTGAATTTATATACTACGTATCATTTATATAATCATTTGAACCGCATGCCGAATTGGTTTTTCGGACTTAGATACACAATTGAGCTGTAGTAATTACAAATTAAAAAAAACAAGCAATTTTTAATTTGATGTTCAATCAGGCGTTCTGTTAGAAAGATGTTAATGTACTAAAAATCTGTAATAAATTTATTGCGAAAAATATCTCATCCGGGAGTCGATCTTTAACATTCCTAATCTAAACCTTTAGATCACTGAAGCCTTAGTATTATTTTTCGGAATATGTAGAAACGTAACGCATTTTTCAGATAGCGTATAAACAGTAATATAGATTTATTATTTTTTAAACTTTTTATGTTAATACATACTTTCTAAGTTATTAACTTAATTTTAAGGGTAGCGAGCATCAGCTAGAACTTCTTGGAGATCACTCAGAGTCATGACCTTGACAACATATGTCAAAGTCATCGGAGAAATTTTCCCTAATTGTCATATCTATTATTATAATTTTTATTTCTCTTTTTTAATCTACATGAAATCCAAAGATAAGCTCTTCATAAATAATCACTATATATTGTAACAATATTACCTGTAAAGTTTTAGCTCACAGTCAGTTAGAAGGGTGTCCCATTCAAAAAACATTCAAGAAATGTCATTTATACATTCAACATGCATCATATAGGTATTTTTAAATAAAATCTACGGACTCGCTTTTGTGTGTGTGCGTGTGTGTGTGTGTGTGTGCGTGCGTGCGTGCGTGCGTGTGTGTGTGTGTGTGTGTGTGTGTGTTTTGTGTGTGGGCGCGGTTATGTTATGTATAGGATTATCATTCGTTAATACGAGCAATATTCATAATCCGTTCTTATTTTGAGATCATTTTAAGTAATATCTTATATAAGATGCGACTCTCCGATTGTTTTCATAACATACTAAGACTGTATTTAAGATAATCTTAAATATAAAATAGCTGTGAATACTGATATATTTGACTACGCTCATGTCTGTAAATAAGAGCGAAAATAAAAGCAAACTTATTGAACTCAACAACTGCTCCGGTTATTTTAAGTCGCATTACGACGGTAACCTTTTTACGACGAATAAACTCTTGATTATCGGCAAAGTCTGGTCGAACACTATTAATAAAACACGCGGACGCGTGCAACTGTCTTTGTACTATTTTTTAATAAACGATAAGTTCCTCGCCAAATATAGCAGGACGTCGTAAAGAAGGGAACGATTTCATTCGGGTATTCCAGGATGCGAGATATATTGTTTGACCTTCGTTCGATAGCATAACCTGCTACTTTTATCCTATATATACACGTACATGATTTCTATATATAAATAATCAATTTTGCTGTTAACTTGATACACACATTCAATCATGAATATATATTTTGATGTTATTAAATAATATAAGAAATTTTAGGAATTATATTATATCCTAAAAATTTAGATATAATCAAATCGAATTTAATATTAGAAAAAAATAAGTTAAACCCATTTTTTTAATTAATAAATTTTATTTTGACTAACAAGGGAATCACCAAGATGAGCATTCTCCAACTTGGCTGAATTACATATATAAAATAAGTTTAGCCCTCCAACTAATTCGTGTTAAAATTAGAATACGTTCTCGCAAGCATTTGCAAGGAAAAATGCGTTTAAAGGGATCCTAATACGTCGTCTAAAATACACGAAGTAAGAAATATGAGTAAGAAATTGACGATAGAATGTGTGAGAAGACTAATCGATTGGTGAAGACTGTGATTGGTCAATTTCTTATTCTCATTTTTTATTCCGTGTATTGTAGATGACGCATAAAATGAAATTTGAACTTCGACAAGATTTACCGTTTTACCTGTTTTACCGATAAAATGCGATATATCTTTACATACTGCTATATCGATATTTTGCGCACATACATTTATAAGTACATACATTTCCATAGAATAATAGCGTTTTAATTAGATGTCTAAGTAATTCTAATTTAATTCTAAGAACTCCACATTATTTGTTCATATAAACTAGTCTATGAACACACTTTCGTAAGTACATTTATAAATATAAAATTTTTGTATCAAATGTTATGATACTGACCACTTTGATGATACCATTTGGAATATTGGATCAAAAAGTGATAAAAAAGTAGGGTCTCGTTAGCACATATCTTGATAGCACACATTCATATCAGCCGATATGAAATTATTAGGCAATCCTAATAATTTGTTCACTGTTTTAGCAATGAGAATATTTTATTTTAAATTGGCCAATTAATGTGTCAGATCCCTTTCGATAAAAAAGATTTCAATTTTAATCATTTTTTTCGTTCTCAACATTACAAGCACATATTAATGTGTATACTTTAATCCTGAAAAAGGATTTTCAAATCTATAAAAGACAAAAAAATAATTTATATAAAAATTATTGCGTTTAATCGATAAAACAGACGACTTTAGGATTTCCTTAAAAATTTATTTGTATTATTAATCGTTCCCAGCTTGCCAGCTCGCGTAATAAAGGAACATGATAGTCATTGCGCTTGTTTTAATGCCGAAATACTATCGTGTTTCCTGATGTATCGAACACGGACGATAAGAACGAATAGGTGAGAAGCATCATGGCGTAGTCAGTAAGGCATTGGACTACGCTGCATACCTCGGATTCGAAACTTACTTTTACAAACTTTTTTTTTCATTACAGCGTATTATTGTATATATTAGGTATGGGAAAAAGTTACATCTAACGGGAAAAACGCCACGAACTTTTTCCCATACCTAATACTATTTTTATATGATATGTTTTAATGTTTGACTTGAAAAATTAATGTTTCAAATTTATGTAATTTTAAATTGTGTTAAACAATTTTTATTTTATAATAAAACAAGGGGGGGCAATAAGAAATAAGTTGGAAAGTTGGTCGCCCCTAGACAGGGAAAGGGAGGTGGAGTGGATACCTTCGTATGGAAAATCGGACGTCCTTAAGCAGGGAGAGCAGAAATAAGATTATTTTTTTAAACTTTTTTTGTTAATATTTTTTTAACTAATAACGACCAATGATTAAAACTTTCTCAGGATCATGACAAGTCAAGTATTCAAAGTCAAGTTCAAAATCATAGGAGGAGGCTCTCCTCATCTTCATTTTTACCATAAATAGTTAAAAAAAATAGGTACACATTTTTTTATTTCCCTTGTTTGATTATCACTGTTAAAGTCACAATAAAGATTTTTATCAAAATTGTAAAAAAAATATTAAAATTCGGCAAAAACCTTATTCTATATAATTACTGCATATTTTGATAAAATAAAATAAATAAGAATTACAAATCGTTTATTTACTTATGTATGCAAAATTTTAGTATGTTATATTATGTGAATTATGCTTTTTGTGAAAAAATAATTTATAACACAAACACATAATTATGAAACAGAAAATTTAATTTCTATTGTGTATAATGCGATTGCTGAAAATCTTTTGTGACTAAAGACACTCAAAGCAATTTTCTTTCTCTTTCTCTTCTCCTTCATTACAAACAGGAAGTTTCGATATCAATTATTATTTGTATGAGATGCTTGAAATAAATATATAATATAAAGAATTAAAATTCAAAAAAATTCACTTAAAGTTAAAAATCGATATAAGTATCGGCTTCCGATTCTCTAAAGGTTATATAAGATAATGTATATTGAATATTTATTACATGTACATAGAATATTTATTACATAGAACAGGACTTTAATGAAATTACATTGGCGAAAGTTTCATCAGAGTTAATGTATCCTTTAAGAAACATTAATACAGAGGCAAATTCCATAAATTCCAAATTAATTATAACTAATTAAAGGCACAATTAAATAAAACATAAATTAAAAATAATGTTCTTGGCGCGTCATTAGATAAGGAAGCTCTACTCATCTTTTCTCTTATCTCTTGGAAATATTATTTATCAATAAATTAATGAGTATTTCTGAATTATCTTGGGGTCAGTTTTCTTACGTTTACAAATTTATAACTGGAGTTTCATTAGTGTACTTAAATATGTCTGAACATCCGGCCAAAAAGAAATGCGAGAGAGATAGAATTTCGTAGGCAAATGTGTTTAGGCTTGCATGATGATTAGATCATGAAAGGACGCCATACATTACCTTACATTTAACAATATAGGAAGGTCAAGGTCTCTCGATGATGGATTAACGCATATATGCGTCGCACGCGATTAAAGGTTATCAAGATTCTAGTACATATACGTATCCATCGCGCAAATACATATTTTCTTGCCGCACGTGCCTCCACCGAACGTGCGCAAACAGCAATCTCTGATTTGGAATATGGTTCTCTTGAAAATTAATTGTCGGAAATTAATCTAAGAAACTTTTGTGTCCACCTACACAGCACCAAGTCGACTGTTAGTCGGCTGTCCGTCGATAGAAGAAATCTAAAGTCGAGTTAAACTGAATGTCAGTCACTTTTTAGTCGACTAAAAACGACAAATTATGTCCTAACTATAGTTAAATAGCTGTCAGCCAGTGTAATCGACTTTATGTCAACTTTAAGTTGACTATGATAAACTGACAGTCATCTAACTTTATTTTAACAGTCGGCTAAATGTCGATTTAAGAAGACCGTAAAGCTGTCTGTATTACCGATTCAGTAGAATTACACACATACTATTAGGTGTAGTAAAAAGAAATCCATTATTTTTGCATGAAATTGAATGGAAAAATAATGGATTTATTTTTACTACATCTAATATTTACATGTCATTGACGTATTACTACACATTATTATATCAATATCGCACGCACATATATGTACAAATTTTTTAACCAATTAATCTTTTATATTAGGTATCTAAGTCTAATTCTAAGAACACAACAATGTTCATGTAATTTCTAAGTTCAAACCAAAATTATTTTATATATATACAGAACTTGTATAATATATAAAGCAAATATTATTACGAGTCGATATCAGAAGCCGATAACGAAACTGTAATTTTTCAACTTTTTTTGTTTTTGACGAAAAACTGTGTCTTTTCATTTACCTTTTCACTCACATATAGACGTATAGTGAATTTGATTGGAGGCAGTATTACTGGTGCATATTAAAGTTGTTGTGATTTAACCTGAATATAAAAGTGAAATGCAAATATAAAATACATTTTCAAATTATAAAATATTTTATCTAACAGCATAATAAAGTATATTGAGAATTTCGCGATTAAATCTGTTACAATATTTATATGTATTAAACTTACATTCTTTATCGTCAATCTATATACTACTAGCTTTAATGTGCACCAATGCGCACCGGTGAGTTCAACCAAACTCGCTATATTAATTTCTAATAATTTCTTAATAATAATAATAATAATAATTAATATTAAACTTTTAGATCTATTGATATCTACGATTACATATATAAAAATAGCACAATATAAAATCGTTTGTTTGGATAGAAAACTTGTACATATTTGCGAAATATGTTGTGTTTCATTTTATTGGACAACAAGATTGTATCAGTATGATAATAGTGTAAATTTCGCACAATCATTTATAGAAGAAGTAAGTTTTCTTTGAAAAGTAGGTCGATTCATGCCTACGATGCTCATGTAACAGTTGATATCGCTGAAAAAAACGGGAGCAACCAGCTGGCAAAATCGATAGAGTATTCCCCAGTGAGTAACCTTTGATTTCTTTTGTATAGAATTCTCTTCATATCTCTCACGTGGAAACATACTATCGACTGTTCACTCCGTCAATCACAGAATCTTGTGTTGGACGAATCAATTCCGCAAAGTGCAACGCAAATGTAACGAGTTTTCGTAATTACAAAATAATATTTACTCTTTCTTTTATTATTTATATCTTATGCTTATATGTATTTCCACTTGCATTTTCATTATTAAAAAGCAAGATTAGTATTTAATATCTAATAGTAATTTTATATCTTTTTTTTCAGTTCTGATCAACCCCTGTCAAAAGTTACATAACAGCATCAAGCTTTAGTGTCGAAAAGTTTTACATTACACGATATATCCATGATTTAAATATATACACTTTTTACAAAATATAAACCTTTAAAAAACTATTACTTTAATGAAAAAATTGAAAATTATTTTGTTCAATTGCAATTGTAATATGATTTAAATAATTCATATTATGAAAAAATCTATCTAAGCTAATCTATCTAATCTAATTCCATGTATTATATAAGATTTCGCTTGCAATATTTACATCAATTATGTTTTTTTGTAAACAACGTAAATTTTATTAAACAAATATAATTATATAATATTACATATAATTGAATAAGGATTTTCTATATTCTGTCCTGACAGGGTGTCCCAAATTAAATGACCAAACTTCAGGAGCGTAGATAAACTAAGAAAAAAAGTCCTTTAGAAATGTGCTCGTTTTTTATTCGTTTTAGAGAAAATCGCGAAAAAAACAAAACGTAATTTTCGAAATATTATTGTTTTTGTGACGACTTCAGCAAATAATAGCAGTGTGCTCGCCAATTTCCAGGCAGAGTATCGGAACGGCGAATCACGTTGACCAGATCAGTGTTCAGGCTGAAACACGAGCCGTTATACAAAATGCAATGCGTACATTGCTGCAAGAAGCCAACATTTTTAACAATACCTGCATAAAGCAAGTGAATAAATAAGAGTGAATAAATAAGTAACAAATATGTATAAAAATGAAAACTACGTTGCCTATTTTCTATGATTTTCTTCAAAATGAAGCAAAATTTCTATAGAATTTTTTTTCTTACTTTATCGATCCCTTAGACGCGATGTTTGGCTATTTAAATTCGGGATACAATTCCTGTATACATATATGGAATACAAATAAATTATCATTTTTATCACCAATGCTTGAAATGATTAAAAAACGATTATTAAGCCAATTATAATCAGCAAAATTAATGCGTACGCATAATATCATTCGGCGGAAGATATTGGACATTGGTATGGACCGATGATATTCAGTTGTAAGTCAGTATGGCCTCGAGTATTCGGAGCATCGGCACGATTACACGAGCGGCGTGCTTGCTCCTGGCGTATAAACTTGGGGTGGGATTAGCGAATTTGCCGCATACCATGCGCGCATGCACACAATCGACCGTATACATTAGCGTATACATTAATACCGACGATGTGGTCGTCGAGGTACACACAAAATAGTAGTCACGAGTTTATTTTCGTCGGCTCCATTTATTTTCGCTCTCTTGCTTTGCAGCGCGAGCTGTCGTTGTTCTCTCCGATGATATTCCTGACCACGGAATGCCGCTCCGTTGAATTTTTGTGTTTCATGTTAACTTGTTTCAGCTAAATTTTCAATCGTTAATAATTGTCCATTTAAGTTAAAATTTAAGTAAATACGTTCATTTATTGTTAGATTTATCCAGGGATTGCATAGATCGTGTAAAAGAGAAATAACAAGATTGAAAAAAATTAATATAGGCTACTCCGTCATTTTTTGCACATATTATTAACTTGCGTGAAAATTAAGCGAATTCTGTTCTCATTCCATTTTTATTATTATATTTTAATTCTAACTTTTTTACTAAACATATTTTATATAGAAGAGTATTAGTAAAAAAATAAATTTTCACTTAATGCTAAAATTTCTCACCGTGGAACAATTATCGCTTCGCTTTATATTTCGTTTGATATGTCCTATTTCTCGCGCATCAATTTACAATATTTTTTCGCTCGATTTTGATGTTAATTCGGCGCGCATAATGAGTGCAACAACGCGAGGACATATTACGTCACATAAAGGCCGCATATATGAGGGGTGGTCGAGACAGGAGACGGTGCTTAAACGAGCGTACGAGCGAGGGAGAACAGAGGGCGAAGGAGGATCTATATAGTACAAATCTATTCAAGACTCGGTTTTGATAACCTGCCAATTCTATTTTCTCGAGCGAAGGCGGGTTCGCATTGTGCCCGCGCTAATTTTGTTACGGACTACCATGCTGTGCTCGTGTGTGGGTGGTGCTAGTAATGCTCGCCCGTTGCTGTATACCATCCCTCGTCCATTCGTTCATTTTCGTTCTCATTGTCGATGAAATACGCGCGAAAAAGTTGCGCAGCATCCTTCAGTATCGATTCTTTTACACGATCTGCAATCGCGAGCGCATGCGTGTACTATGCAAGTTTTATATTTTGCCATCATTCATAGCTGATTAGCTAAAGTTTCATCAACATTAATAGCACGCGAAAGTCTCACATGTGTCAAAATGTATATTCTTTATTTATCGAACCAGAATCTTTACAATTCTTCATCTATTAAAAAAATTTCTTTCGCGATTGCATCAAATCGAGATCGAAGAAATTAAGTTCCTGTTTTACATATGACTGGCAAAAAAGAAATTCTCATCTCGCAGTTCCGCAAAAGAGCTTGAAATTTATAATACATGCAGGTTTAAGCTGAATAAAATTTATCTATGACTCTATCCAGTCAGAAATGAACAGAAAAACCAAAAAAGTATATTATAAATAATCACCGTTCACCGGCTATAGCTTTGCAGCTATCTTATATAGAGTTTTTATGCGAATCATGCGAGCCATACATGTATACATTTGCAAAAATTATTTCCGACGCATTTGCTCGTAACATTAAGAATTAGACATTCACTTGTGAAAATTTGAATTCACAGTAAAAGCGCAGCCTGAAAAACATGTCGATCGATCGCGTACATGAACGTTTCTATTTTCGTCCGTGCGGCCGTTGCTACACCAACCAATGTTGTCATCGATTACTCATTACTCATCCCGCGCTGTTCTTTGCTACATTTTTCATCGGCGTTCGCATAAAATACTTCCGATACACCACAATAAAAAATATAGTCATACCTCTTTCTCTTTTGTCATTTTTACCATTCACTAATACAATTTGTAGCAAAATCATACCTCTAAATCTTGTCCAAGTAGGGCGTTTCAATAAATTAAATTCTTATCAGGACAGTAGATGGAAAACTTTTAAGCTACGAGATACTTTAACGCGATGATGCTGGACATTTATTATTTTTTTCAAGTGATGATAAATATATATACCTTGGCAAAAAGGACTTGAGAGTTTAATCACAAATTTTATAATAAATCGAATTTTCTTTAAGAAAAGAATTTAACACTCTATTAATATTTATTATTTAATCATTATTTTTTTATTTAAAATATTTAATCTTTAATGTAAAATTATATTTGCTCATATTTGCATTATATGTGTATATCGTATAATATTTCAATTCTGTCTATTGAACGTAATTTAGAGAATGTCGTATTTTTTTAAGGTGAATTTTTAATTTAAGCTTCTTCAGAATATTTTTCAATTCCATTATTAGATTCATACTGCAATCTATGTATATATGTATACAATACACACACACACACACACACACACACACACACACACACACACACACACACACACACACACACACACACACACACACACACACACACACACACACACACACACACAGACA
>Ga0157363_1006294_pt1 | contig 11148 bp, 8 predicted proteins | sample AttsexASBM1_FD_111477 | JGI IMG/M metagenome (GOLD analysis project Ga0157363, IMG submission 111477) | Fungus gardens microbial communities from leaf cutter ant in Ribeirão Preto, State of São Paulo, Brazil - Atta sexdens ASBM1 | ecosystem: Host-associated > Fungi > Mycelium > Unclassified ...
CGTTTTCATTGCTGGGTTCTATCTTACATAGAACGCACTTCAAATCGGCATAGACGATGAACGACATTCGTTTCTTATTGCAGTTCCCAAACAGGAGCCACTTGTCGCTCCAGTCATTCGCTCGCAATCATTCATTTTGTCACAATCCACTATGTGTGACTATAATTTTTCATCGTACTATTGTGGTTTGACGCTGGTGTCATTTTGTATGGAAGACTCGCTCACCAAAGCGGCGTGAAATAACGACTCTCTTTGTTGCAATAATTTAAGTTTTATTCTTGAGTCAGAATTAAGATTTGTTCAAGCGGTGCTCGTAATTCAAGAATTTTTTTGTTCGGTTAGACGCGTGCACGTGTAACTCGCACTTGGTACGACTTTGAATATTTTCTCGCAGTCGTTACAAATAATTCGTATTGCGGGCAGCAATGAGACTGGCAAAGCTTGCCGAAAACTTATGTATTTCTTGCGCATTGAATGCCCTCGCAGTAAGCGTAGATCGGTAATGTTACGAGACAAAAAAAAACAGCGTTGATACGCGACGAAATTTCAGTTTGATTCGCACTTAATATTAGGTGTGAGAAAAAGTTTGTGGCGTTTTTTTAATGCTATCTAACGGGAAAAACGCCACGAACTTCTTTCCATATCTTCGAGATAAGATTTGTTAAGCCCGAATCTCGGTAAACGATCCGTATTGATCGGGATCAATAGAGAAGCAAACTGCTCTCTCTCATGGGAAACGTGTGCGCGATAGTCAACTTTTCGAGTGTCGCGCAAGGGGGCTCGCGTGCTATCTGAGACAGACAGTGTGATTAGAATAGGAGCGAGATATACTCATGTTTTGAACGAAATGTCGGCTATAAGCGTGATTGAACAAGGACGGCTCAGTGTCTATGATCTGTTTATTTACAATCCTCGAGAATACATTTGAAATAACTCGAATGAAACTCGATGTCCCGGAGATTTAACACTGTAGTATAATATGTAGTGGATACGATTAATTACGATTCACATTTTTTTCTACTGGATATAAAGCGGCGACCATGTGAAGCATGCATTGTCTGTGGATTTCACATTGATCGCCTTCTTCAGCATAATTTCTCGCAGCATTTCGATGTGATATTCTGCATGCATGGAATTTAGTTTGTTCACGTTGACAAGTTGAGGATTCGCGACAGCGCCCGCTGTCGCATTCCTGGAACTCTTCGAGTGACGCCAACGTGAGCTCGATGACCATTCGCACAAATCGATATATCTCACTGTTTTTTGTATTTATGCTCCTGATAGCACATTTATCGTTCGCCGCAAACTCACCGTTGAACGCGGTATTCACTTTCATACTACTGTGTTTTCTACAGCGTCTCGCTCGAGCTACATTACCCGTGTCTTCCAAAAACTGCCGCAGCTCGATGTAGTCCGCATTAATTATCGCATCAATCAGAACACGATTCTCGAATGTAGCATCGATCTCTCGCTAGATCTTTCGTCGCCATTCGTGTACCCACCACCAACGTGCATGAACCGTCGCTCCAAATGATTTTACACGCGCGAGTCTCGCCACCGTGGATTGTCTGTGTCCAATGGCGAAGCCCAGACGCTTGGAACGACAAAATTCTTCGAATAGCTCGATGAACTCGTCGCATCGTTGCAGTTTCGCGAAACACTCCACCAGAGTGATGACTTGGTCGCTCTACTCCAACAGTTCGCGTTCCACTCAAATGATTTTCCATATTTTTTTCACAGTCTTTAGATCACATCGAACTCTTCCACAGAGCACTTGCACGTGACTCGTTCATAGCCCGCATTCTTTTTATACTGGCGCACCACTTTATATCTATAATTTTATAATAATGTAGCCGTGATACATGATGGCGGAGTGACATTTATCACATTCATAACATCATTACACATGACATGAAAATATTTTTTTTTACAGCGGGATCCTTTTTGTGCGATGTAATTCAGTGTATGTGTATCGCCAATTATCGACAGTTCAACTATTTTTTCATCACGCGCAGGAATCATAATATTCCTGCAGCAGAAAAAATTGATCTCCATTGCGATTTTCGACACACACAAATAGTCGTTGTCTATTAAATTGCGAGTCTTATATCTATTTTCAAAGTCATAGTCCTTACAATGCATAACACTTTCTGCCGCACGAGACCAGAAACAAACATTCTTCGTTAATGAATGTTGTTTCATGATGCGCTTACTACATATTCCTAATTCTCAATCGCGTAGGAACTGCACCGGTGATATTCGCACACCACTCTCTCTCGCGAATTTCCGAGAATGCGCATCACATCTTTTTGATTATGTCTTTTATCGGTTCTTCATCATCATTCGTTCCATCGGGATTCATGTTTCGTTCATACAAGTCTTGTTCACAATATTGTTCATAATAGTTTTTTCACTGTGTACAGATTGAATACATATTGCACGGAATTATAATGTACATTGACACTCTGCAATTCGAGCAAAACCCACCGCCTAGTGTTTCAATATAATCGATCCGTGCTTCCTGATGAGATACATTCCTCTAACGTCAGTGTCAGCCAAACAAGTCATACATGATGCATATACGGCTAAAGCGCCGTTATGTAGCAGTGGATCACAATGTTTAGTACGATCATTCAACGCAGGAATTTCCAAAGACAACACGATATTTTCTCGACGATCGGTATCGTTCTCGTTCAAATCACTAGCATAATAGTATCAAATAACACTTCTTCTAAATCTTCTAATTCAATTTCTAATTCTTCTAATTCTTCTTGAGCTTCATGTTCTACTTCTATTTCTATTACATCTTCCATCTTGACTAAAACTCGAAGAAAAAAATTTTGTAAAAATTGAAGATTCGCATATGTATTTTTTTACAATAAATCTTTCACTACTGACAGCATGTATACAGATCTCTCCATTTTTATATGCTACTGAGGATAGAATTTGCATTTTTGTGAACATTCTTTTTCCATTATCGAATTTTTTACTTTTGTATCCCTCTAAGTGATTCATAATATGGTCTAATGATTTCTATATCGTAACTAAGATATGTAAATTCCACATTTTTGACAAAAGACTAGATGGAAATGATAATTTCATTTTAGAAGATATTGATGGTACATTATTTTCATGAACAGACATATTTTATTGTTGTTGGTGTCGATCTCTTAGATAAAAAAAAGGTTCGATATCATTAAAGTGCATTCTTAGTACATGTGTCATTATGCATTAGGCTTAATGATAGTTACATTAAAAATTAACTTGCATATTTTTTAAGCTAAGTAAAATTCTAGATTGCTTAAAACTCATTTTTGAAAAAAGATAATGGAACAATCAGATTATCAATTACTTTATTGTCGTTGGTCTCGATACCCTTAGATAAAAGAGATTCGATATTAGATTGCATTCTTGATGTGTGTCAATTTAATATTCTTCGATGTCGCAATTGTTCTTCAAAGTATAATGTATATAAAAAAATCCCCTCCTCTTTAAGATGTGTACAAAAAAATGTGGAAGGGAACATTGTTTAAAAGAAGAGCTCCGGGTAACGTTACCGCATCAGTCATTCAGAGAGCTTAAACAGAGTTCAGATAGCTATTGCTAATTATAAGTTCTCCGAGAAAATAAAATATCTCGAGCCATGAATTATTACGTTTCAACAACAGCAGCAGGCAGCGGCAGCGGCGGCGGCAGTGGCGGCGGCAGCGGCGGCAGCGGCGGCAGCAGCAGCAGCAGCGGTAGCAGCGGCAGCAGCAGCAACAGCAGCGGCAGCAGCAGCAGCAGTAGTGGTAATAGTAATAGTGGTAATGGTGGTAGTAGTAGTGATGGTAGTAGTGATAGTGGTAGTAGTGATGCGAATTAAATCACGTGCGAGAAGAAAACATGAGAAAGAGCGCAACGAGAAGAAGAGAGAGAGAATAATGTAAATAAAGAGAATAATATAGGACCGCAACGGGTGAGAGAGAAAGAACAAAATCCCTCTACTTCAGATCCCAGTGATGCACTCCCTTGAACTCTGTGTGACACCCTCCCTCAGTATGCGCGCGCGCGCATCTCATATATACACTAATACATATTCTAGTTCTTTAGAACCCACCTATTTATTCTACTTTCCTGCAAAAATTATCCCCTCCCCCCAATTTGTTTGTAGTTAGAGCTGTACGCAATCTTTACACGTTCAGTATTGCTTTAGTCGCTTGTACGAAAAGGTCAACAACAGCAGCAGCACCAGCAACAGCAGCAGCAATGTATTCCGCTGTAGGAAGTAACATACGAAAAAAAAATTATTATGTTTCACTTCAGAATAATGATGAAACTCCATCATTTACGAAAAGATGTGTCAAGTAAGTTTAAAAATTCCCTATTTTATACTTTTTAAAATTAACTATCTAATTAATTATTTAATGTTTCTTTTATATTTCTTATAGCGCGCCCATGCATCGTGCAATTCATATACTAGGCAGGAAATACGCATTGACATGTACAGGATACACATTTTTAAAAATTGGTATCAATTGGTATCAATTAATAAAAATTGGTTGGTCCACCGAGCTATGTGGAGATTACGATAGGAGATAATAGTGGAATTATCGAAACATGGAGGACTCTATAAACAACGTCGAAATATCTTCGGAATCATCACAAGGGTAATTCTATTAGCGTTGACTATGCGATTCAGTGCGATTGAAAATGCTAAAATTGTATGTTTGGAATCATCCGACGTACGTTTAATAATGATTGAATCAACAATATTGTTTATGTTCAACTTAGATGCATTGAAATAGCATTTAATCAATTGGTTGATCGAGAAAATCGATACAAAGTTTACACAATTCTTGAATATTGCATTCACTGTAACGTTAATATGCGCTAGCAATTATTTTGATAAAAATCAACTCCTTGACTGCAAACTATTAGCTTAGTTTTTGTACATAAGAAAAAATTATGTAAAAGAAAAATAAATAAAAAAATTATGTAAAAGAAATATAAATAAAAAAATTTTTAATCTAAAATTATGATAAAATTTCTTCACACATATATAAAATAGGGGGCTGGAATATGCGGCTTGTGTCTCTTTTATTTTTGTACAGAAAGGATGATGACATTGGCGATTTTAATGCTTTTTTTCCAAGACATTCTCAATATCTCGCTTTCTTCCTCGACGATAGTGGACTTGGCGGACATGGTGACAAGGAATAGTATCCCTTGCACTCAATTGATTTCGACGTATAGTCTTTTATTTTGTCCATGTTACATCTTAACATTCGTAACTGAAGCTTACGATTGAATAAAAAAAAACTTTATACACTATATATATATATATATACACATATATATATATATATATATATATATATACACACACACACACACACACACACACACACACACACTGCCTATATACATTGTCTATATACAATGTTTTATATACTTGTCCAGTTCAAATCTTTTTTAATTTGTACAAATAGAGCACATATTACATGAAAATATATAACACGGATTTCTGCACTCCGAACAGTGTTTGCCATCTATGGCTGCATATCTAATAATATGCTTACGAAAGTTGTACATGTGTCCGTTAATCTCATCATACATGATGTGCACAAAATTGACGAACCACCCGTATATAATAAGAATATATCACGCACTGTTTCAGCATGTTCATTGCCATTATTTATTCAGGATACACTATTTTGCTCTTAGTGTATCTTCACTCTGATCCTCATTCTGATCACTTTATAACTGCCTCCGATAATGCTTCTTCATCATTATCCATTATTGCCTCAAAATTCGCATCTTCAAATATTTCGTCAACGATATCCATCAGGTTTTCTTTTGGTATATTACGAACAATATGCACTATATTTTCTATCGGTATACTATAACTTTAAGAAAGCTCGCTTCTAGACTGTACACTTCAAGATTCAAATTCATACTGTAATCCTTCTTTTCAACTGGAAATAGGTATCGTTTTTTTCTAATTTTTTTTGGAGTGTTTCAAAATTATATCCTCATAAACTTAAGAAATTTTAAAATTCTAGAGCTTTCTTCATTTAAAGTGTTTCAATTCTTTTTGACTCATATATGTATAAAATACAATTACTGATTTTTAATAGCAGCCAGACGGCGCTTGAAATTAATATCAATCAATTCTATCGTGACCAATCTTTATGTACTTATCTTAGACATGCTTCTACCCTCATAAATGAAAATATAATTCTATCGAGTTTCACTTACATTTACACTTCTACTAATCTTGAAACATATTGCAAAAACATGTTCGATTGTTATATCCTCTCCCAAAAAAAATAATAAAGGCTCTTTTATCAAGAGAGAGAGACATTGTATTTTAATATCATCGATTTCAATAGCAATCAGATGTTGGCACTCAATCGATTAATTATGAAACTTCGTCATATTTATTTAAAATAATTAATAAATGTTGTTTCTAGAAAAATTACATTATATCTTGGCCGAAAAAATGGTTGGAGCATATAGCCTTGGGTGAATAGCCTTTGGACGCTTTCGTTTTATAATCATTTGTTTTTTGTATTGTTTTTCGTTTATGACAATAGTCTCCTTTTTTGTAATATTTTTTATTGTCTCGTACGTGACTGCTGTTCCCAAAATCCCCTTGCAGTTCCCGAGTTAGAATTCTCACAACATTACTACTAGAAACATCTGTGAGGATATTATACTTTAAAACGTTAATTGAGAATTGTGAATTTCCGTTACTCTGTATAAAAAGTACAATAGATAAACAATATTGTTTATCGATGATACATTTGATTCGCGATAGAGAACTTGGATTGCGAAACGCGCTTACTCGTAATACATGCATAAACTTAGATCGAATAAACTAGATCGAATCAATTTAATTTAATACATTTATGGCAGTTATTACGTAAGAATACCTCGTATCCGATATTTCCACCATATCGCAACTGTTCTTCAAAGTATAAAGTATCTAAAAAAAAAAAAATTTCCACTTTGGGATATGTAAAAAAATGTGAAAGAGAGCACTATTTAAAAAAAGAACTCGGACAACATTACCGCATCAATCTCTCAGACGGATTCAACGGACAGCTATCGCTAAATTCTCCGAGAAAAAAATCTCAAGTTATGAACTATACTTATGTTCCGATTCAATAGAATGAAGCACGTGGGAGACAATAAGTTCAATTACAAAATTTTCATGGATAATCAACGTGTTGAAACATATATTGTAAAGAATGTATGTTATCAGCGATTACTTTAGAGAGCGAAATATTTATTGTATTATGTTTTGTTTATTTTCCAACCGTCATTTATTATGTATGTTTTTATTATTGAGAATGATCCGATCGCAATCGAAACGTCTATTACTAGCAATTTTTATTAAAATTTCAACTTAAAACATTTTCGTTTCCTTTTAGTTTTTTTTGTACTTTCTATTTATCCTGTTCTGTTTTTATATAATAATTTTTAGCTCGTAGCCCTCTTTTTTTTTGTTTTTTTGAAATTTACGAGCCTTATTACTAATCAGATTACTAATCAGATAATATATTGTAAATTTGCTGAAGAAGGCTAAAAAATTAGCCGAATGTACAGTACAAAGTAATGATATTATATATTATAATTAATTTAAAGAAATAAAAACTGCGCATCGTCTACAGCGCGAATTCCCAATTGTCTATTTATATGATTTTTTTTAATTATTATCTTGGAAATTTAGTTATTAATTTATTTACCACATAAAAATTTTGTGTACACATTTTATATATTATACATTTTTTCTACGTTTACCTTCTATTTCTTTTACAGTATCTTCTCATTCAAAATCTCGTTATACGCCTTACATCTTGGAAAGGAGATATTGATTAACGCCTGCGGCTTATAAATATTTAGATATAGAAATCAGCATAGGACCCATTATATCATATGAAAATTGCAATTGGTGATACTCGAGATAACCGGATAATCCTCACGCAACATGAAAGGCATTTATCGACAGATGCAAGGATATTGAACAGCTCCTGCGATTTGTAATTATGCTATCATTCCTAACTATTCAAGGTCTGAATGCAGAATTTTGTAAGCTGTATGATACAGCTAAGTCAAATTATCATTATGTGATAAATTTTGTATATGATATCATCAATCTTGCTTTTTGTGCTTGATCTCGAACATTGAGTCGAGCATTGTATTTAGAACTATCTCAGAATGTGTATAACACGAGTAAGAAATTTAAACATTTTATTTCATATTTACGTCAAGAATTTCTATTACTAATAAACGCGATGCTATAAATATGTCGCACAATATTTGTGATAAAAGTTTCCTTATAGAATGTGAATTGGTAGCATATGCTTTGTATATGCTATCAAATTGTGTACGTTACACGAATAAAATAAAAAATGAGAATATTAAAAAATAAATATTAAAATTACTCTGTGTTTAAAATTACATTACTCTGTGCTTAAAATTATTTATTTCTATGGAAGAGTAATAATTTTTGACAGAGAATTAAAATTGCCATTACTTAGATTCGATTAAGAAAACCTACAATAAGAATATCTTTGAAGAAAAATTAAAACTATTATTATTCTACTAAACAGCAAACACAAACATAATTAGTCAGTTTTAAACCAATGAAGTAATTGATGTTGGTGAAACTAGTCCAAATAATTCTTCACGAAAAACACGCATGCTTAGCGCTTTTTTTAAAAAGGTAAATTTGTATAATATCATAAACCCAGAATAATTTACTCAAATTGTCTTTAATAATATCTTCTCAATAATATCACGAAAGCGAGAAAAGTTGTAATATAAACATACAACAAACGTGATTTAAAAAGAAATTCTAAGTCGAAGTCAATGAATGTACAGGGTGTTTCCGCAACCTACACATCAGTAAATCGAGTTGCCTGTCTACACATGGGAAGAGGCATGCTTTACTAGTAATGCAGAATAAAATTAGATAACAAGTCCAGCGGGGAATAAGACAAGGGAAATTAAATTTTCATACTAATATAGTATAAAATTCAATAATAAGATATAAAATATGTATTTAATGTACAAATGATATCTGACTTAATCAATATGACATTTAAAAAATATAATTACAAATATTTATATATTTGTAAATATGTATTAAATGTCATTTATATTATTAAATACATATTTTATATAATATATTAAATTTTATATCAGAATGAAATTCAATTTTTCTTGTCTCATTCCCCCGTCGGACTTGCGATCTAATCATTTTCTATTCTACATTATCATGCTCTTGTCCATAGGCAGATAGGCAACCCGACTTAAATGTATAGGTAGATATTACTAGAGAGAAAACCAATCCCAGAAACCTGTCAAAATGAGGGCTTTTTTCCTGTAATCGCAAACTGTTTCCCGCGCACGATTGCTCTCTGAAGAAATGAATGTTTGAACATCAAATAAGTTAATTTAACGGATTTTGTCTTATAATACGCGTCTGCATAAAAATGGAATTACGAAGTTGTATTTTTTTTAATGCAAATTTTTAGCCCATTTTTACCAAACATAATTATTATTAATGTAATGTAAGTATATGTAAGTATATTTTAAAGTCTACATAATCACTAGCAAAATTATAGTCTTTGACACTTCAAATTTTCGATCATATATCATTAAATTAAGATTTAATTAATTACTCGCGCTCCTTTATATTAACATATTATAAACAAAACTTGAAACATGAACTAATTTGCAATTAATTTTCTTTTCCTTTTTTTTCGGGCTTTTATTGAATGATTTTAACGGGCTCTTCTTTATAAGGTAATTTCCCTGACTTTTTCCAGTTTTCCAGGTCTGTAGCAACCCTAACTGATTATCGCTAATTGATATAAATTTGTATACCGCCGAAAATTTGCCATTTAAAATTGAGTAAAGGTTTTTAATAGTATCTCGTTGGTGTCCATATCAAATATCCATTAAAAGATATATTTACAATCTATGTATAGTATTGAAATATTGTATAATATATGTGTAATATAGTATTTATAATATATATATATACTGAGTATTGAGAAATTCTTGATTAGACTTTTCCTGTATATGTATATATAACAAAGAAGTAGTATTTTTATAATATTTTTTTATTACGAACAGTTTTATTTTTATTTCATAAATATGATATAAATCTTGCGAAGCATCAAGGACATAAAGAATGGATAATGATCAAGGATATAAAGAATGGAGGTGAAGAAAGGGTGTGAGCGGGGTTGATAGCCGAAGAGGATGAAAAGTGCGGCAATTCTACGCTTCGTCAGTTGTCCTATTTGGACTGTTTGGAGTAGTCAATGTACGTTGTGGCCTCACCATGTGCTGTTCGACATTTTTATAAGTATTTTATGTGATTATGATTTGCATCGGAATTCTTTGCCATATTTGCCATTTCTTGTGTAATAATAATCAAGACAAAATTCTTATTCGAAGTTCTTTTATCTAACGCATTTAAGTAGTTCCTATAATATTGGAAGCATTTCCTTTATCATTATGATCTCGCATATTTTACAACGTCAAAAACTCAAATATTTGCGCTCTTAGTAAGTTCTTATTATATTATAAATTTGGGGTTACATGGAACTTATTTAATTAATGAAAAATCTTGATAATATTCCTAAATATACTGAAATAATATTCACGTTTTGATTCGTGCAATTTCATTTGAAGATGATATATTATACATATCTATTCAATTGAACATAATTTAAAAAATTCATAAATTTTAATTTCCAGAGATTATTTAGAAATTTAGAAATGTACTCTCTCTTTGCCTTCCTACCGATAATAAACAAATTACTAATATTCATTTTGTACACATGCGCTCTTTTTTTAACTTTGCTACTTTTTATTATATTAAAAATTTGATGAAATCTTTGAAACATTTGATTAATTTTATAAATATATAACTATAAACTTAAATATCTATACTGTTAAACAAATTTTTATATAAATTATAAATTTTTGCAACTTATTATACAATGGAAATTTTTTGATAGCTATTAGGTGTACAACTTTGCTTCCGCCGTTTTTTTTCTGAAATTCGAGGCTTTATTGTAAAAAACTGGTTATACATTTATGATTCAAAGTATTGTCCATCGCTGGCCACTACTTTCTCCCATC
>Ga0157363_1006296_pt1 | contig 11146 bp, 20 predicted proteins | sample AttsexASBM1_FD_111477 | JGI IMG/M metagenome (GOLD analysis project Ga0157363, IMG submission 111477) | Fungus gardens microbial communities from leaf cutter ant in Ribeirão Preto, State of São Paulo, Brazil - Atta sexdens ASBM1 | ecosystem: Host-associated > Fungi > Mycelium > Unclassified ...
AGAGCTCTGTACAGAATAGTCTACCTTTATATACTGAATCTCCATGGTCTGTGCTAGCTCTTTCTAGCCTACCCTAAACAACCATGTGTTAGCTATGAGGTTTTCATGTGGTATGATATCATCTTTCTAGAACCTTCTCTGTGCCACGTGACTCATGTTGTTACTACTCCTAACTTTTCATGCTAAAAATAGAACAAAGGGAAAATAAATAGAAAAGAAAATAGAAAAAAGGGAAGAAATGAAAAGAAACTAAGTCCACTTTCTGTAATTCTGACAAAGAGGCTCTGTCTATTGCACCAGTTATCAGATAGTTATTGGAGGATAGGATTGTTAGTACTAAGTTTGTTAAAGCAGATGGCAGTATGTCTGGTAAGAGAGTCCAGATATAGACTGAGAGGAGGAATAGATACTTTTAGTTCTAATATATGAGTAGAGGTGGTATAAAAGACTGCACATATTAGGTAGAGTGCTCTATTTTGAACTTTATTCAGTATTTGAATATGTTTCTGTTTGTCTGTTTATCAGGTGGCACTAGTGTAGGTGATAATAGGAAGAATACATATATAATAGAGGTGGTAGAGGTGGTAGTATGATAAGTGTTATGACTTAAGTCCAAGGGTTAGGACAGAAGACTACTCTTGTATTGAGTAACACAAGAGAACTCAATAGAGTTCCTACTACAGATCAATCTACCTTATATACCTTTTGCTAATGGTCTATGCTAAGCTAAATCTAGCTTATCTTAAAGGCCATGCTTTATCCATAAGGCCAACATGCCATTATTATGCTGTATGACTTCATCTTGTTCTAGAACCTTCTACACCCTTCTTCTGTGACCATATCATGTGACCTGTGATGGTATCACACTTTGTCTTCTTCATCTTATTTTCTATAAGATAAGAAAAAATAAAAATAAAATAAAATAAAAGCAAATAAAATAAAATAAAATAAAATAGGAGCCAAGTCCATCATTCTCAATTCTGACATTACCTCCCCTTCAAGGTTTCTCCTCTAGGGAAACTGACTTCCATCTCTACCAATATTTTTTCAATTGCTTCAAATATTCATCCTCAAACTTCTTGTTATCTCATCCAAACAAGATCTTTACTGTATATTTCTCTGGTAGTTTGCTTCTTCTAAATTCTTCTGCTTCTGGGTTCAATTTTACTTTCCATCTTTCTTTTATCCCCTCTTGTCTCCTCACTTCTGCACTCAATCTTCCTTTAAACTCTTCTACCAACTCTCTTGCATTCTCTAAGTCCTTCTCCTTTTCTTATGTATAGTTTTCTGCTGTAAACCTCTTCCAGCATACTAAATACTTTTCCACTCACTGTATCTTCCTCTTATTTAATATTTTCTTGACTTCCCATTCCTTTACTCCTTCCACTTCTACTGGTTTTGGTTCTTCTACTCTCTGTTATTTTTCTTGTTTTCTATATCTCACCATTCTGCTAATATTTACTACTAGGTAAATTCTTATTGAACCCAGTAGTTTCAATTTCACTGCATTCTTTGATATTACTTTCTCTATCTCGTATGGTTTCACATATCTCTCTATCAACTTCTTTGCTGGTCTTTCTTTAAACACTAAGTCTTTTGTACTTAGCATTACTTTCTCTCCCTTTTTCCACTCTTCTACTTCTCGTCTTTCTCTATCTGCTTGTCTCTTCATCTCTTCCTGAGCCTTTCTTAATGTGGCTTCTGCTTTCTCTTGTACTCTTCTCATCCTTTCTACAAACTCTGTTGCTTTCTCTACTTTGCCCTTCCTTCTAATATCGGCCCCCATTCATAACTCTCTTCTATAATTGGCCATGAAAGATGATATCTTTGTTGCTGAGTAAACTTTATTGTTCACCACAAACTCCGCTGTTGCCAACCACTCTGGCCAATCTCTCTGTCTGTACTCTGTGAAGAACCTTAAGTACTATTCTAACTCTTGGTTCATTCGTTCTGTCTGCCCATCTATTTGTGGGTGGAATGCTGTTGACATCCTCATCTCAATTCCCAATACTCTGTTCAATTTCCTTGTCAACTCTGCTGTAAACTGTAGGCCTCTATCACTAATTATACTTTCTGGTAGCCCATGCAGTTTCCACATGTTATCTCTGAACAACCTCGCTAATACTTCTGCCATTGTCCCTTTAGTAGTTGCCACAAAATGTGCTATTTTTGATAACCTATTGCATACCACTAATATTGCATCTTTCTCTGCCACCAACAGCAATTTTGTAATAAAATATACTGTCAAGTGTGTTCATGTTTTCTTGGGTACCTCATTCACCATCAACTTTTCTGCTAGTACCTCCATTTGATTCTTCATCCTTTGACACACATCACATCCTTCCACATATTTTCTCATGTCTTTCATTACTCCTGGCCACCAACTCTATTGTTTTCTACCTTTCTCCATGTCTGGCTACTGGTGTATCATGATATAACCAGATAATCTCCATCTTTAATTCCTCATCCTTTGGCACATATAATTTTCCCTTTTTTAACACCAAATCTTTCTCAATTTCCCACTTCTCTCCTCTCAACACTTTTACTCCTGCTTTCTTCATCTTCTCCACTACTCTAACTACTTCTTCATCCTTACTCCTAGCCTTTTTAATTTTTTCTACTATATCTACTTCAGGTCCTTCTATTACTACTTCTTGTAAGCTATGCAACTAACAGTCCTTCAGAAGTACTTGATTATCATTGTCATTTTCTGTCCCTACTTTCCAGTCCAGTCTCCTGCTAAGTCCATTTGCCTTCCCCATTCTTGTCTCTGGCACATGCTTTAAGGTGAAGTCAAATTTAGACAGATACAATGCCCAATGAGCTTGTCACCAATTCAACTTTTGTGCTCTCATGAAGTACTCTAAATTCTTGTTGTTAGTCCAAATCTTGAATTTGTATTTTGTACCTTTTAGTAAGTGCCTCTAATTTTCCAACCCTCTTATTACTGCCAGCATTTCTTTATCATGAATTTCTCTCTGTCTCATTGAGAGATTTTGAGAGGAACACTACCGGTCTCCACTTTCCATTCTTACACTCCATTAATAACATCCCTCCTGTAGTATAATCTGATGCATCTACTTCCATCCTCATTTTTTTAATCCAGATCTAGTGCTGCTAACACCAATTTCTTGGTGAATTTTTCTTTCAGTTTTCTAAATGCCTTTTCCTGCTTCTCTGTCCAATTCTACTTCTGATCCTTTTTGACTATATTGTGCAATGGTCTGGCTATAGCTGTGAAGTTTTGGATAAACTAGCAATAGTAGTTTGCCAAACCCAAAACCTTTTGCACATCTTTGACACACTTTGGTGTCGGCCAATCTATCACTCCCTTCACCTTACCTTCTTTCATCTTTATACCCTCTGGTCCTATTACTACTCCTAAAAATCCCACTTCTTTTACTTTCCATTTACACTTTTCCAGTTTCATATACAGATTGTTTTCTGCCAATCTCTTAACTACTTCTTCTACCAACTCATCATGTCCTTCTTGTCCCTCTGTCCTGATTATCACATCATCAATAAAACTTGCTATCTTCCCAGTGTTAACAAGATCCTGTAAGATCTCATTCATTATAGTCTGAAACATTGCTGGGGAGTTTGTTAGACTGAAAAACATCACCATTGGTTCAAACAACCCTTCTGGAGTAGTAAATGCTGCCTTCCACTTGTCTCTCTCCTTTATCCTTATGTTATTGTATCCCCACTGTAGATTCATTTTTGTAAATACTCTTTTTGTGCCTATGTTCTTGATCACATCTGAAATGAGTGGTAATGGGTAGTTGTTCTTGATTGTCCATTCATTGAGATATCGGTAGTCTTGCACCATTCTCTTCTTTCCATCCTTCTTTCCTATGAAGAACACCAGTGCTATTTGAGATGATTTTGAGGGTCTAATATACCCTTTCCTTAATTGTTCCTTAATGAACTCTTGTACCTCCTCTCTTTCTTCCCTTGATAATAGATATAACTTTCCCTTCCTCAGTATAAACCCTTTCTTCATATCAATAACATGATCCCAGATCTTCCTTTTGGGTATCTGCTCTGACTGTTTCTTGCTAAAAACTTTAATCTACTTATGGAATTTTTTTGGAACCAGCTTTTTTGCTTCTGCCTCTGACTTCACTGCTTCTTCCTCCTCATTCCAAATTTCCCATTTCTCTGCTACCTTTTTTACCTCTATTGTTTTCTCCTTCTTTTGTTTTTTCTGTTTTTTCTCCTTTTCCTTTTCTTCTTGCTTTTTTCCTGCTTCTTCTTTTGCCTCTTCTTCTTTCTGCTTTTGCTATACTGATTTCCCCTGCCTTGGTCTCCACTACTTTCCACATTCCTCTGGGCACCTCATCATCTTAACCTCTCCTGTTTTCCAATCAATCTCAGGATAGTGGTGAGCTAACCATGGCATTCCCAAGATGATACTCCACTTCTGCCCACCTATTGCATCAATTTCCGTCCTCTCTATGTGCTCTTGGTAGTAGATATTTATCTCTACTGTATATTCAATTAGTCCTTCTTTATTGAACAAACTATCTATGTTTCTTACATATATAAGCCTCTCTATCCTTTTCAACTTGAATCCCTACTTTCTTGTGAACTCTGAACTCATAACCAATCCTGTGGCCTTGCTGTCTAACAGTGCCTCCACTGTTATTCTCTCTTGCATGTTCACTCTCTCTAGCCTGATTTTTACTGTTACTTCCCTTAATAATTTTTCCTCTACTTTCCTTACTTCGACTTACTTTTTTTCTCTTTCTTGTTCCTTTCTTACTTTTTTTCTTTTGTCTTTTTCCTCAATTCCCTCTGAGTCTAATGCACCAACTTTTATTTCCTTGGTTATTACATTAAACCTATTGTTAGAATCTAGTCGAGGGACTCTAGATTCTTCTTTTCTTTTAAATTGTCTAATTGTTCAAAATTTCCCTCTCTCCCCCACCTCTACCCATACTCCAGTCTTCTGCCATCCCAAATTCTAGTCCTCCATCCCCTATTCCTATAATGTTAGGCCATGTGTTTGAATCCACCACAAGCATAACAACTTTTCCCTCTATTTACTTCCATTATATAGGGGTTTCTTTGAACAACTACTGTCCTTTGTTGAGGGCATACCATTACCACCTCTGTCCTCTCTACTCTCTCCATCGGAGTAGGTCCTGTTGTTTCTTGCTAAGAAGACATTTCCTGCCTTCTCTACCACACTTGTGATTATAACATTACTTGTCACTACTCCTGCTATCTGGGGGCTGATCCCTCTTGTTCTCACCATTCTTTCAGTCTTTCTTCTTCTCTCCTACTCTCTCTTCAATATCTGTCTAAGTTAGTGGCCTGTTTGTACCACTGTTCTATACTTGTTGGAGGTCTTTCTGCCTCCATTAACTTTCTCCTTATTGCTTTGTTCATTCCTTTCTTAAACTCTTTCACCAATAGTCTTTTTTTATATCTGCTCCCTCTCACCACTCTCTTGAATTCTTGAACAAACTCTTCTATTGTCCTTTTTCCTTGCTCTAGCTTTTTTAACTCCATTACTTTCACTGACTCCTCTTCTTCTTCTCCAAACTCTTTTTTGATGGCTGCCAAAAATTCCCCTACTGATTCGTATTCTAGTATTCTCTCTTCTAGATCCTCCAAGACATTCTTCTTCCAAACATCTGCTGATCCTCCCTGTATATATGATAGCACACATTGAATCTGTTCTTCCACTACTGCTTCTCTCATCTTCATTCTTATGTACAATCTACATATTGTCACAAAACCTGAGACCTTTGATGAGGTTCTGTCAAACACTTGTGGCCTTGCCACCTCCATGCTCGTTGCCGTCTCTCTTGTTCTTGCTCCTACTTGTCTCGTTAATGTTACGATTTGTTCTTGAAGCTGCCTTATAATGGCAGGATAGTTGTGTTGACTCATGTTGTAATGGGGGATGGTGTAGTTGATGATGGTGATGATGGTGGTAGTAGTAGTAGTAGTAGTGTGGGCAGTGATGACATATATAGAGGAAGTGCAGAATCTGTGCTGGTCTCACCTTCCGATTCATATTCCAATAAAGAAATCTCTATAAGTGTTAGTGGGCCCTCTTCTTGTCCCATCTATACTATTTTACTGACTACTACTACTTACTACCTTAATCAAATTGTATGCAATTTTGATCTAAGAAGGTCATTCTACTCTAGACAGTGCTTTAAGAGTGTCTGTTATTCCTTTGTGTAGACAGATTACAAGGAGATCTGTAGCATAAGGCTGATACAGGAAAGAAGTATATAGTATGTCCATACAAGGTAATATGTCTGAAGTGCACCAGTGGGCTTTGATACAATCAAATGGCTAAGCTTTCTCTACCTAACTAGTGTACCTCTTATGTCTAGGATCTGGCAATTCTTCTTGACCAAAAGATGGTGTTGTTCTTCAGTCGAGGATGATAAAAGAGTTAAGAAAGTGTGTGTCCTATGTTAGACAGTCTCAGGAAAGAGGATCAAGTTCTAATGTTATGACTTAAGTCCAAGGGTTAGGATAGAAGACTACTCTTGTATTGAGTAACACAAGAGAACTCAATAGAGTTCCTACTATAGATCAATCTACCTTATCTACCTTTTGCTAATGGTTTATGCTAAGCTAAATATAGCCTATCCTAAAGGCCATGTTTTATCCATAAGGCCAACATGCCATTATCATGCTGTATGACTTCATCTTGTTCTAGAACCTTCTACTGTCAAGATTACAGAAAGTAGACTTAGTTTCTTTTTATTTTATCTTATTTTATTTATTTTCTCTTGATTTATTTCCTATTATTTTTCTATTTTTAGAACTCTGGGGTTAGGATTAAAAGTGATCTGTCACTCTGTCACATCTGTCACATCTGATGGTGTAATCCCAACATTAATCATGGGACTTAAGAGAAAGAAGTAAAAGGTTCTGGAACAAAGTGATGTCATACAGCATGGATACCACATATTAATCTCATGCTTTACACATGGTCATTTAGGGTAGGGTGCACAGTACTTAGCATAGACCATCTATAAGAGTATATAAGGTAGACTATTTTGTAAAAGAGCTCTCTATTGAGTTCTCTTGTGTTACCTAACACAAGGTTACCTTATAATCCAACTCTAAGGGTTTTGAGTTATAACATTAGAACTCGATTCCCATTATATGGACCGCTTAACACTAGCCTTCCTACTTTTACTCTCTATCCATTCTCGACCAAGAGACAACACAGTTCTTTAGTCAAGAAGAACACCGCTGAACCCTAGGCATAAGGGGTGTACCAATCAGGAGGGGGAATCCTGATCATTTGCTTGCATTAAAGCCCACTAGTGCACATCAAACGTACTACCTTTTGTGGACATGTTCTTTACATTTTCATTTTATCAACCTTGTGTTATAGATCCCCTTGTGGTCTATCTACATAGAGGAATAGCAGGCGTTCTTAAAACCCTATTTAGAGTAGAACGTTCTTCTTAGGACAAAATCATTTCCATTTTCCTTAGAGCAGTAGTCGGTCAATTAAGTAGTCAGTAAAACAGTATAGGCAGAGCAAAAAGAAGACCTGCTATTACTTACCAAGAAAACTGTTCTCATCTGAATACAAGTCAGAGAGTAAAACCAGCACAGGTTCTGCACTCCCGTTATACACATCTTCACCGCCATCACCATCACCTATTGACTCTCCTCCTTCCTACAACAACATGAGTCAAATTAACTTACATGAAATCATTAAACAGCAACAGGAGTAGTTGGCAGCAATGCAGACACAAATTCAGGCCCTATTTGCAGGAGGAGGAGGGGCAGCTGGAGAAAGAAGAGAAGGGGAAGTAGGAATAGCAAACATGGAGATAGCAAAGCCACAGTTATTTGATGGAACATCATCAAGAGTTGCAGGGTTCGTAACGGGGTGTAAATTGTACATAAGAAATAAGTTGGTAGGAGCAATGGTAGAAGCACAGGTGCAGTGGGTGTTATTATATGTGTAGGGAGGATCAGCAGATGTGTGGAAAGAAAATGTAATGGAGGAGTTAGAAACAGAAGAAGTGGAATATGAGTTAGTGGAAGAATTCTTGTTAAGTTTAAAGAAAGAATTTGGAGCAGGGGAGGAAGAATCAGTGAAAGTAGCAGAGTTAAGGAAGTTGGAGCAGGGAGGAAAAACAATGGAGGAGTTTGTATAGGAGTTCAAAAGGGCAGCGAGGGGAAGTGGGTATGAGGGAAGACCATTGGTGGAGAAATTCAAAAGGGGAATAAATGGGGCGATTAGGAGGAGGTTAATAGAGGCCAAAAATCAACCTGGCTTCATTGAGTAGTGATACAGGAGGGCAATGGCCCTAGATAGAAACTAGAGGGAGAGTAGGAGAGAGGAGGAGAGGTTACGAGGAAAGAAAGAGTAGGGGAGAACTTTTAAGCAAGAGCAACAACAAATAATGCCATGACCTCAAGTGTGGCAGAGGAGGTAACCACTTCCTCAGCAAGTGACAACAGGGCTTGCTCCAATGGAAGGGGTGGAGAGAACTAATGCAGTGGTAGTAAGAGGGCAGGGACAGGGAATAGGGGTTCCTCCAAGAAGAGATCCCTACACTATGGAAATAGATCATAAAAGGAATTGTTGTGCTTGTGGAGGTTTTGGACATATGGCCCAGCACTGTAGGAATAGAGGGCAAGGTAGAAGGGTGGTAGAAAGGAGGAGACTAGAATATAGAGGAGGAAGAATTGAGAGCAATATTGAACAAATTGGACATTTAAAAGAGGAGGAGAACTTAGAAGCCCTCGACTGAGTTCTTATAACAAATTTAATATATTAGACACAGAAATAAATGCTGGTACATTGAAATCAGAGGGAATTGTGAGAAAAATGGAAATGAGAAAGGTAGAAGGGAAAGTACTAAGAGAGGTAACTATGGAAATTGTGCTGGAAAGGATAGATACGCAGGAGGGGATAACAGTGGAGGCATTGTTAGACAGTGGGGCAACTGGGCTAGTTATGAACTCAGAGTTTGCTAGAAAACAAGGTTTTAAGCTAAAGAAGTTGGAAAGACTGATGAATGTGAGGAACATAGATAGATTGTTTAACAAAGAAGGACCAATAGAGCACACAGTAGAAGTGAACATCTACTATCAGGGTCATAGGGAAAGAACAGAGATTGATGTAATAAAAGGACAGAAGTAGACAGTAATTTTGGGGATGCTGTGGCTAGCTTGCCACAATTCAGAGATAGACTGGAGGATGGGAGAAGTAAAGATGACAAGGTGTCCAGATAAGTGTGGGAAGCAATGGAGGCCAGAACAGGGAAAGTTGGGATGGGAAAAGCAAAAAGAGGAAGAAGCAAGGGAAGAAGCAGGAAAAAGACGAGAAGAAAAGGAGAAGAGAAAGAAGTAAAAGAAAGAGAAAATAGTAGAAGTCAAGAAAGTGGCAGAGGAGTGGGAAATTTGGGATGAAGAAGGAGATGCAGCAAGATCAGAAGTGGAGGCAAAGAAACTGGTTTCTGAAAAGTTCCATAGGTGGATCAAAGTCTTTGGAAAGAAACAGTTGGAAAGGATGCCTATGAGAAAAGTCTGGGATCATGCTATTGAGATGAAAGAAGGATTTGTGCTAAGAAAGGGGAAGGTGTACCTATTGTCAAGGGAGAAAAGAGAGGAGGTGAGGGAATTTATAAAAGAACAGCTAAGAAAGGGATATATCTGGCTGTCAAAGTCACCACAAACGGTGCTGGTATTCTTTGTGGGAAAGAAGGATGGAAAGAAAAGGATGGTCCAGGACTATAAGTACCTGAATGAGTGGACCATTAAAAATAATTATCCCTTTCTGCTAATATCAGATGTATTGGAAAACATTGGGATGAAGAAGGTCTTCACCAAGATAGATCTTAGGTGGAGATACAATAATGTGAGGATAAAGGAAGGAGATGAGTGGAAGGCAGCATTTACCACACCAGAGGGGTTCTTTGAACCTACAGTGATGTTCTTTGGGTTGACCAACTAACCAGCGACATTCCAAGCAATGATAAATGAGTTGCTGAGAGACTTGATTAACACAGGGAAAGTGGTGGCATTTATTAATGATGTGATAGTAGGAACGAAAGCAGAATAGGGACATGACGAGATAGTGGAAGAAGTAATTAGAAGGTTGGAAGAAAATGGCTTGTATGTGAAGCCAGAGAAATGCAAGTGGAAAGTATGGGAGGTGGGGTTTTTGGGAGTGGTAATAGGACCTGAAGGAATTAAAATAGAAAAGGAAAAGGTAAAAGGGGTATTAGATTGGCCAACACCGAAATGTGTCAAGGGTGTACAAAAATTCTTGGGGTTGGTGAATTATTATCACTGATTCATTAAGAGCTTTGCATCCATAGCTAGGCCTTTGCATGACCTGGTGAAAAAGGACCAGAAGTGGAATTAGATAGAGAAGTAAGAAGAGGTGTTTAGGAAATTGAAGGAATGGTATACGAGGAAACCAGTACTAACAGTGCCAGACTTAGACAAGAAAATGTGGATGGAAGTAGATGTATCAGATTATGCAATAGGGGGAGTATTATCAATGGAGTACAAAGATGGATTATGGAGACTAGTAGCATTCCTCTCAAAGTCCTTGAACAAAACTGAGAGGAATTATGAGATTCATGACAAGGAGATGCTGGCAATTATAAAAGGATTAGAAAACTAGAGATATTTGTTGGAAGATGCATGTTTCAAGTTTGAGATCTGGACAGATCACAAAAACTTGGAATATTTTATGAAGGCACAAAAGTTGAATTGGAGACAAGCCCAATGGGCTTTGTATTTATCTAGATTTGACTTTGTACTCAAGTGTTATGGAACACTTGAATACTAACAATTTTATTTTTCTTTTCTTTTATTTTTCTGATTTTATATTGATTTTCTTCTCTTTTCTTTTTCTTTTGGACAATGAAGAGGCACATGACACTACAGTCACATGACAGGTCACATGATGTGGCATCATAAGCCTAGAACATAGTAGAAGAATCTGGAAGATAATGTCAGGGCACATGTATACAACATGGTAGCCTTGAGTAGGAAATGAGGCGAACATGAGGTTGTAGCATGTGTTGTATCAACTACTAGACTGAACTGTCCAATGATCTCACTAACGAGTAAAGCTCAAAGTAGGCTATAATGTGGGAATTCACAAGAGAACTCAATAAGAAGTCTCTGC
>Ga0157363_1006297_pt1 | contig 11145 bp, 5 predicted proteins | sample AttsexASBM1_FD_111477 | JGI IMG/M metagenome (GOLD analysis project Ga0157363, IMG submission 111477) | Fungus gardens microbial communities from leaf cutter ant in Ribeirão Preto, State of São Paulo, Brazil - Atta sexdens ASBM1 | ecosystem: Host-associated > Fungi > Mycelium > Unclassified ...
AGGAAGTCTATCTTTAATAAACCTGTTCAATTTATCGACACCTTTGTATGCCATGCTAACTACCTTAAAACTCTTAACGAAATTCTTGATTTTATCAGAAATGCCTATTATGTATGGTATTGTAAAAAATATTTATTTCCTTTTTGTTTTTGAACTCTTCATTCTTATCAGCATTACTGTTTCATAGGTTAAATTTTTTATGTAATCTTTTTTTGATGATGGAGAAATCAACTTTAATGGGTATCCATTATTCAAAATTTTTATGATTTTATCAAAATTTTTTCATGAAAGGAAGGATGTGACAGTAACAGAACTCTATCTACCAAGCCCAACATTACACCTATTTTTTGACTTATAGGATATATAAAAATAAAAATTGCAATAAAAATTCAAAAAATGCCCTGAAAATATAACTTTTTGGTACCATCATAAATGACCGAATTTTTGTCTTTTATCAAGGTAACATTCAAAAAGTTCAATTCTGTCACCCTTCCTTCTCCAATGTAAATCTCGAATGATAATTGTTGAACATTATTATTGCAAAAATTGTCAATGTGTCTTGTCAATTGCAAGAGCAATGTCACCCACGTAGCGTACATAAAACAAAAGTTTGATTGTCAATTTATTTAAAATGTCTTGAAGGACTATGTCCGATATTATTGACAATAACGGTGAACCCATTCCTTTTAATTATTATTTTCTAAATATCTGTCTTTAATTTTTTTGTAAAATGATATTCTATTTGATATTTAAAAATTGTCTCGAAACCGCGCAGCAATCGCATTAACTTTTTTTCTACTTGAAAAGTATTTAATCATAGATAGAATTAATTTAGATTAATGCAACATAACGCAAAATCGTAGTTGCATAAGTGGAAATATTCTTGAAAATGCAACTGAAATGCAGCCAAAATTTATGAAGTAGAATTCAAGTTGACTTACGTACGACACTTTTACAAAGTTGTGAGCCCTCACAGAATCGTAGAAACGCGAGACCGAATTAATCTTCTAGATAACAAACTCGGAAGTTCGTTGTATCCAATCCACATTGCAATTAGGTGTTATCCATATAAAGCTCTATTAAGTTCACTATATTAACCTCGTTTCGGTTTGACCTTTGCATGATCAGATTCGTACGCGAACACGAAACACGACAAATCACGTAATAAAGTTGATATTTGACACTTGTATTACAAGTGATAATTTTAGATGTAAGCAGACATTTTAGATATAACCGAAAACATAAATATTTATGCGCATACCTGCGCATTTATTTTATAATTATTAATATCAATATTATAAGAGATCCCATTTTTCTCATTAAAAAATAAACATGTGAAAGAAATGGGAGATATAAAAAAAGGCATAATTGAAAGCAAAAAATGTTCTATCAAAAACATTCGTAGACGACGATTACTTCATTTTGAAATAGGCATTGGAAAAAGAATTTATAATATACGTTTGTATGTAATTTACATTAATTAAAAATTCGATATAAACAGTTTGACATAACTAGATGGTTGCGATAGACATATATGTATAATAAATAGTAAAAAATAAATAGTAAAAAAAAAATATACGCTTTCGCTTTCCTCTTGCTTATTATTTCCATTTGATGGTTGACCTTTGAACAGTGCGACAAACATTACAGCTTACAACATTCTGAAGGCCGAAACCGTTAATATTCCACAAAGGTAAATAAGTCACGTAACGTAAAAATTGGACTGTCTCGATATTAATATGTATGGAGAATTAAATGCGTTCATAAGGTCAATACGCAATATCGATGTTATTTATGTCCAAAACAACTTAATTAATTTTCATATTCAATTCATTTGGCACGCGAATAAAATGCAAAATCATGCATAATAATTTCTTGAAATGTAAATAGGTGAGCGACTGAAATATCAAATTTCAGTATTTTTAAGGTGTTTCAATAATGATAAAAAAATGTCCATCAAAGGATCAAAATCGCAAGTTGTATCATCAAATATTTCGTCTGATATATAAATTCAAAAATAATTAATGCTAAAATACGCAGAAAAAATTTTCTAAGTATAAGTATCCAAAAATTTAATTACAAATATGAAAATAATTTCATTAAATTACTAAAATAATTACGTAGGACACTCAAGCGTAATGAGCAATGGTGCAAAAAATTTTGACATTCTAGTAATCAGTTTGAGCGTCCTGCATAATTATTTTGAAGATTAAACAAAATTATTTTCAGATCTGTATCTAATTAAATTTTTAAATATTCAGGAAAACTGTTCTTTCCGTGTAATTTATCAGTATAGAACTGTTTTTATCAGTTTTAGGTTTGATTTTTCATATTTTTTTTATCAACTTATTAGACTTGATGTTGAGTAAACACTAAATATGAAAAATAATTGCCTTAATATATTATAAGTATGATGTCCGTGTCAATTCACTTATAATCGTCAAGTGTTAGAATAAATCGATGATCGTTATTACGTATTACTGCAGGCGTAATTGATTAATTGCAGTCGAGATCACATCTGTAAATTGTAACGCGAGTAGAGTATCAAACGCGTTTCGCCATATCAAACACATTCTCTTCGCCCACTTCACTCTCACCCTCGGCACACCCGGTATGGGTCTGCAGAAACACGAATGCGATTGCAACAGTTACATTGGCTGTAGGCAAGGCTGTTTCAAGGCTGTCGGGATCGTGTGTCGTTCATAGTTTGCAATGCGTCCTGTGTACAAACAGAAGAGCGCGTCCCATAATGAGAGCATATGATGCGTGTGGATAATTTTCATTTACTGTTTTAAATTATACTAGTTAAGAAAAGACTTTTTTAATTTTAACTTTAAACTAGATAAAATATTAGATAGAGTTTGGATACCAAAAATAATTCCGCAAACCAATACTAATCCTCAACATCGGATATCCAAAATAATTAAAGGTACATAATTCATGACTTCTGATCAGAATTTTAATTTTTTTTACAAATAAGTCAAATATCACAAAAAAGCCATTTTTTCATATCAAATCTCTATTATTTCGAAAATCTAATATGCTAGTAAAATTTTGTTTGAAGCAAATTGTTTTCAACATCCGAAAAATTTATAAGAAATCTCTTGTCTGGTTTGAAGTAATTTTTAAATTAGTATTATCAATGTAATAATAAATTATATTTTGGCAGATATAATTTTAGCTGTTTTTCCAGCAATAAATTACTAACTCAGGAAAAATGAAAAGTCATTACTGTGAAAACGGTATAGCATAAATATTTTATTTTCAGACAAACAGAATAAAATCACAAGTGCGGGGCATTACTTAAATACACTGTTTTTCTCTTGTGCTTGACCTTTCTGTATTTATCGAGTTAACTTTGGATGGAAAACTGGGCTACGTTGAAGACTCGCATAAATAACGTGTACTGGTAATCTACGTGATTTGTTTCCTATAGAGTGAAACCAAGTAATTACCACTTTTTCTAAGCTTTCAGCAAGTCAAAGAATTTTCTTTCTGTTGTATTAATTGCATCATATCGCGTGTTACTCCATTATTGACATTTTACTGAAACATATCTATTTATCCATAAATGTATTCAAAAATTAGAAGTATAAACAGTATAAAGTCTTAAGCCAACCCGTATAAAATACTCTAATCAGTTCGCGCAGACAAATCGATTGTCAGATCCTTCAACGTCAAGTCGACAGCTATATTTGGTTTACCTTGCACGTGAATTGCCGAGAATATCGTTTACGGAGAATTTATACGACGTTGATGTACGACGTACGTTAAAGTACCAAAGCAAAAATATCCTATTTAGACATTCACGATAATCGTAACACTTGCGATATCCTCGTCCATGTTTCATTGTGAATGATGTGACCACATGTAACATAACAGGTACGAAATAATGATTGGCTATATTTATAAATAAATTATATAATTTAGATATAGATATAGATATAATTTAGATTTTTCTTGAGAAGAAAAAAATAAAAATTTACATATTGTGTAAAGTAACTTTATTGACTCCGTAATAATCCGTAAATCCTGCTCGCTGATTAATATCCAAGGACTATTCTCCTTAGCTGTAAGAATTGTAACGAAAGATGCGTATCGATCATCATTCTATCGCGGAATCTGTTACGATCTCCGTTATACCGGACGTCGAACGGTATCAGGAGGCGTTTCAAGATAAATAGCGGCTTGTTTGCATGGCAGTAAAACTATTAAGCGTTGCCGAGGCGGAACTGTCGCGTAAGGTATTTCGAGCTCGTCGGAACTTGTTAACAGAGCACCTCTCTGAAATCTGACGACGCAAAGCGATGGTCGATATTGACATTCATGCCGAAGTTGCAGATACATACTTAATTGCATACCTATTGGATAAAACGATAGACAGACAAATAATATTCGAATTCACGGTAAAATATCATGGATTCTTTGAAGTATGGCGTTATTCTCTGGCGTATGTCTCCAAGTCGCGATGTAACATGATCGACGAGCGTTCCGAAGAAAACCGTTCTGTAGAATAATGCGCATAACTGTAAACGAGCCACCGTAACGCATCGGGAATTCACTAGTTGAGTTTCTCATTTTTGTCCTCAAGTTGGCCGAACTGTGCATCGAATCTTAATCCACTATTCAATGGCGAGAAATCGTCGCTGCACTAATGAGCTCTAATGTCGCAGTATATAATATTGTATCAGCAAACAAAGCCAATAAAACTGTCATCCTGTTCATTCTGAACTTAAGTGAAATATGACAATCAAGCATTTCTAACGCATGTAATCTGATTCTAGATTACATAACTATTAACATATTATTCAACTAAATAGCAGTCAATTTATCACATCAGTTAAATGTCAAATTATAATTTTTAAAAACTTATAAATAATATAAATTATGAATTAATAAAAATAATATTTGCATTATTTATATTAATTTTAAATATACAAGTTGTCAAAATTTGCAATGCAAAATATTATGGCAAAAAAGTTTTCGAAAAATTAACTAAATTAGTTAAAAATTTTTATTTTAAGCAATTTTTCTGAAATACAATGGTTTAAGTACGGATCAATTACTACTTTAGATGATGAGATTAGTAAGCACACTGAAGTGCTCGCTCACTAGCGCTCACTAATTACCACATGCGTGACTCACGGACAGGTGATCATTTAAATGTAGTCTGTAACTGGCCATATTTGAGCCCTTATCTTAAAAATTGCCGCTGAAAATAAAAATTTACAAACTTTTTTATTTAATTTTTCGAAAACTTTCTTATTATCGTATAATATTTTAAGTCACAAATTTCAGGACACCTATATGTAAGCTTACGACATCTGTATAAATAATTAATTACTGCCATGTCGCCAAAAAAAAATATATATATATGTATATATACACATAATTTTTGCCTTTCTTTTGATCTTTTACCTATTTTAACCTTTTTTTAAATATCAAGATAAACATCGGTGATAAATATATAGTCTCGACCACAATTTGAATAATCTCTCGGACATGCCTCGTATTATAAAAAATGTTAATGTAATAAAAAATATTACCCAGACAAGTCAATTTGAATTCGATTGATTTTGACTTAGGAACCAGGATAAAATCTTTCTTTTCAACATAGGTCTTTGTAAAATACATTCTTTTGTCGACAAAAGTTTATAACGATCGATTTCAGCACCATACAAATTCAGGTCGATTTCTCTGCAAAAGATGTAAACTCGCGACGTGCTTGCGACATGGCAGCAGCTAATTGTTTGTACAGACGTCGTAAGCTTGTGGATCTTGTTTGCATTTGCCAGCTGCGAAGCGCATTTAAAAAACGAGAAAAAAAATAGCGTGAGCAATATGCGAAGGAGAAACGATGGCACATAGCGACTGGTGATGTAAGCTAATAATAAGCGTAGTTTATTCTCGGTGATGCACACCTCGCGCGCGAAGAAACCACGGGGGAAGATCCCCGAGAGGCGCAAGGATTTGAGATTCGTTGAGGGAGACACAGCGATTGGCCGTGAACTCCTGCAGCTTTGCATCGTCTGCAATTATTGTCATCATTATGCCATTTTCCTCCTCGTTCAAGAATGCACACGTGCCCGCCAAGGCAAGCGCTAATTGGAATGATCGAGACTAATCGGGAAGAGAGACTTGGCTAACGATGATGCCAATTGTAGACGCAATCGATACGTTTAACGCACACAATATAACGATGGCGTAATAATGTTAACGAATAGTTACAATTTCTCAATAAGGATTCGTGATTTTCACAATACATGTATATTGTGCGCCAAGATTTTTCGAAATTACCTTATTCTTCATCCTTTGATTTTTCGATAACATGTAAAATTTCCTATGTGCTACTTCATTTGAGAATTCTTTTTCGTTATATATTCTTGTAACTTAGAGTGCGTTCCATTTGACGCTAAAAGCATTTATGAGCACTACTTGTCCTTGTAACATTTGATAAATAACAAAGATAAAATTATTTTAAGAGCGCTGTAAGCAACAAATGGAATGCCTTAATATCATCTTGAAAGGTATGAGTAATCTGCGAGATAATACTGACAAGAAATTAAAATCAATAACAAAATTCTGTTATCGATTCTTATCTGTTTGCGAAATTTTATTTTCAAGTATTTAATACTTGACCTTAAAACTGATATAAAACAAAAACCACGTTAATTACTCTGTAATAAAGTAATGTTTATTAACTGTAGTTAATAATAACAGTATGAGGAGCACTTAATTTTTAAATCAGAGCACAGTATAAAATATCGTTCAAATAACCTGTGAATGATAGTATTATCCACCGCTATTTATTAGTCATTATACTGTATTCTGAGTCTAATTTTTTTTTATCATTTTCAACTCTAATTATGTGTGTCTTCAGGGAATTCTTTGAGCGCAATATAAGATATCTCTCTTTGTTCTAGAATTCAGCAGCTGAAATTCAAGAACGGAAATAAGTGAGTACAGCCCTCTGTTCGCAAATATCCGCTCGTAAACCAGCAAGTACGTATACAGCATGCGATGATATACAGAATCATATTTACTAAACGATATTAACCCTTGTTCAAGCAGGAAAAAGCCCATCATAATCGGTTACTTACAATTTCATGGCTCCATGCGTTATCCGTAAACCGAATCAGTAACAAAATATTCAATTATGCACAAAGCGCATAAATTTTTAATGATTTTTGCTTCAAATATTTCGAACATTTCCAAAACGCATTTGATCTCCGTTATAATAAAATGTAACAATTATATTAATAGACAGATAAAAATTATGATTGCGTCAAAAATTAAGCTTAGCTTATATTATCATAATAAAGTAAACAAATAAATTGCAAAAAAAAAACCGCGCGAGAACTCGCATTCTGTGATGTTCACTTGATAAAGTAAACCTTCATTTACCTTTCGTGACTGAATTTCTGTACGTAATTTCGACATAAATATCAAACTCGCAAGCATTGCTTCAGGAGGAAGCAAAATCGTTTTTTTGAAGCGAAATAGATGCGTTTAAATATGCATAGAGATGTTTTTTTGCTAAACATGAAGGAGAGAAAAAGGTCGCTGGAGAAAGGATTAACGTTGAAAAGTTAACTTGCGACACTTCATTAAAAAAACAATGATATTTATGTAACGGATCAAAAATGGTACGACGAAGTTGTTGTTCGAATCGAACGTTTGCAAAGTGAGCAATATCCAGAGCCGTTCCCTGTCACATTAATCCGGTGAGACCAGTTTTCTTTATCTTATTTTGAGTTGGCTGATCGTGATTAATCGGGTTACATTTAGGTTAAAAATTTGCGCTCGAGGCAAAACATATTATACAGAACCAGAACTTAATCAATCCAAAATATATATTTCAGTATTCTGAACTGTAAAATCAACTCTATTATCTAACGTCTTATTATATAAATAACAATATAATAATACCTCATTATTATTATTATTATTATTATTATTATTATTATACATAATTATTTTCTGTAAAAATAAGACATGAAATAAGTATGTAATATTTTCGGAAAACAGCTTTTCCATATATTTCAATTTAAATATAATTTTCAATTCTTTTTTAATTTTTAAAAAAATGCTGTTAACTGCAAGCACATAAATATATTTTAGCGCACAGATATAAGCATTATTAATGTCTAAAAATAACGCTAAAAATACTATATTTTTACTATCTACTATCTTTTAATAAAATAAAAAAATCCTATTTGAATATAATATCATTTTCCGTAAAAATAAAAACAAGATTTGTAATATTTGTGAGGCAAAGAATTCTGTTCCATTTTTTGGTTCTGAATACGGATCAACGAAATCGAAAACGAGCCACCTCGTTCTCTGGAATTCAATTTCATACGGAAAGGCAGATGAAGGTAAAAGTGCTTAAAGAAGCACGAATTTTAATGTAAAGGGGCAACTTTAACAGAGAATACTTGATTGATTTACCGATAATTAAGGGTGCGAAGTTTCAATCAATGCCACATACGAAGTTATATTTCTCATTATTTATTCCTTTATCATGAATTCCGTCTGCGTAAAACGAGCTAACTGTTTATATAAATTGCTATTCAGTGTACGTAATTCTGTATTTATTACATACAGTTATATACTATTATTTAAAGTATTAAAGGTATTTACTAATCACAGATTTTTATTTAATTAATTGGTTATTAAAGTATTGAAAGATCTCGTATTCAATATTACTCTATGAATACTTTATGTTACAGGCTCTATAATAGATAATTTTGTTTCGTTTTATTTTTATAGAAATTTATAGAATTAAATTGCAAATATTAGAAACAAGCTTTAATTATTAAATTTATATTTTCAAAATAATTAAATTTACATTCAGTTATTAAATCCATAATTTTAATAATCACTTTGCCCTCTGTATTAGTTATGAAATAGTTAATCATTTAAATGTTAGGCATAAATAATTATATTGATAATACAATAGAAAAATTCTTATCGAGAAATTCTATACTACCGAATGTCTGGAAATTTTTTGCTTGCTTCAACTTTCTTCGCATCATTGCGCCGGAGTTTTCGTGTTTCTTCAGCAAGAAATATATTCTCAGTGAGAATATGTATACCTTATAGCTACTGTTGTGCACCTGTATGTATTACATGCGCGCGTACATTTACCTACCTATCGAATAAATAATTCGCATAACATCCGCGACAAAAACTTTCTATCGATTCTCATATAAATGTATAAATGGTATCATACATTTATGTGCGATATTATTGCTTTCATTAATATTGATTAGTAATTTATAAAATTTACACAATCAATTTTATTCTTTCCTTTCTTAATCGTTAAACACAATTGTTTTATATTTTACATAAAAGATAAGATAGATCATATACATATGTTACGTTATTCACATACTTCTTAGCTCTATGTAATAATTATTTTAAAGCAGAATAAAGTTTTTTCTTAATTGAAAAAAAGAATTTTTTTTTTACTCAATCATAAGAATTTCAATAATAATATAATTAGTATAAATAATATAATTAGTAGGTATACTTAAATAATATCATAATTTGAACAATTTATAACTTAAGAATATAAATTTAAGAATATAAATATCAAAAAACTGAACTTGAAAGACTTACAATTTTAATTATATTTTATCTACTATTCTTTTTATATTCTTTCCCAGGTAATAATAAAAAATACTTGCATAATTTTATCGCTAATTATTCAAAAGTCTTGTATTCTTAAACAAGGTATAAAAGAATCTCGAATTCAAATAATAGAATATAAACGATTTAAATAAAAAAGATTAAGCCTTGGATTGTTCGAAGACTTGTGACCCCAATAATATACGAGAGTAATTATCGCGACGTGTTCAATCGAGCCACACGCAAAGGGAAATCGACCGTTACATCTGTGGAAGGGTCATATTAAAAAAAAAATGAACGCGTGTTCTCGGTAGCGTTTCCGGTAGCAGTGCGGGTGAATTAACACATGCGATCGTCGTGCTAAAATTAAATGCTAATTAACTTCCTAGCATTCGCGAGCGAAGGCGCTTCAAAGGAAATGTTCCTTCGTAAACTGTACACGAAGCTTACCTATATAGGTTTTTACAGTACATCATTGATGGTGATATACAGATTAAAAGTAATAAATAATTTTGCGCAAAAATATATAATTTTATTTTATATAAAATTAACAATTCATTTTTACAATTTAAATAATTTTTAATTTTACTTTTTATTAGTTATAATAGTATTCGATATCAATTAAAAGTATACAAAATATAAGTTACAATAAAATAATATTATATAAAAAATATATAGCCAATTTCTTTCAATTCAAAAATAAGTTATACACATGAACTAATTAACGCAATAAATATAAATATAGATATTGAGAAAAAATTATTTCAAAACAGTCTCTTGAAAATCTATTTATCTGAAAAAAGTGAAATGATAATCTTTGCGTAAAATCTCGTTAAAATATTTAATAATAGCTAGACAGTGACGAATGTGCAGTACTAAGAACTCAGAGTATCGTAAATAACCTTTGAACAAAATGAAAAACATGCTGTTTCAAAGAATCGTTTAAATCGCGCAATAATCGATAAGTGATAAGTTATCAAAGAAATAGATGGTATCTCTTTTTATTGTTAACGTAAATAGCTGAACAATTCAATAGTTACACATAGCTAATTAAATGTTCTCCATTTTTACAGGCAATATTTTTATTTTATCGCAAAACCGCATGAATGTATAACGTAAACAACATAAGTATTTCCTTCCGATTAAAATAATTTCGCATTGCGATTGCGAAGATGAGGCAGCTGGATCACATTTCGATTCGCGGTTATTCACAACTCATAAGCAATAATTAATAATCCTGACTAGCAATTAACAAGTCTGCAACAATTGCGTAAGATTAATATGAAAATCAAATGATAATTCATCGTTGATCGTGTGAATTTGCTGTATAAATTCTCATCGAACAATACACATCAGAATACATGTACCTATTAAACTGATTCTCACACTTAATATATTTGAGTTACCATCAGTTTCTATCTCTGCAACATACTTAATTAAGTTTATATCTTAAAGTAGGCAAAATAAATCTAGCATAAGACATTAGAACATTATATAATTTTCTCTATGCGC
>Ga0157363_1006299_pt1 | contig 11144 bp, 12 predicted proteins | sample AttsexASBM1_FD_111477 | JGI IMG/M metagenome (GOLD analysis project Ga0157363, IMG submission 111477) | Fungus gardens microbial communities from leaf cutter ant in Ribeirão Preto, State of São Paulo, Brazil - Atta sexdens ASBM1 | ecosystem: Host-associated > Fungi > Mycelium > Unclassified ...
ACGCGAAGAAAACTTCCAACAGTTGTAAAATAAACGTTCTACTGAACATAGCCGTTCATTTCTTTTAATATTCTATTTCACAAATAACGTATTTGAACTGTTATAATGTCTGAGTCTATAAACAAATGCTATCAAATTGATGGAGTACATTATGTATAATATTTAACGAGGAAAGTAAATTTTTAATTCTTTCTTTTCCTCTTTATGAATTTGAAGTTACGTATTTGAAAACAAAAAATTTACTAATTAATTTTTAGATCAAAAGTTTATGTTGCGCTTATAGAATGAAATAAAATCAAACTGTATTAATATATTAAAGACTCTAACGAATATAAATAAAGTGATATAAATTGCAGAAATTTATTTTGCAATGTAGTATTTTCTTTTAAGAAAACAAACTTTGCATATGAATCTGCTATATTCATGTGTCGATCTATTTTTAGTATATAAGACTATTATCAGTTTCTAGTAAAGCGAAAGACATTTTCAATTAAATATATTTTTTATTTATTCATAAAAATAAACAATTTCATTTTATAATTTAATCTTAAAAGACAATTTACAGATCTGTAGCGTTCGGAATTAATTCTTGGCACTCGGATTGCTCGAAGATCATGTGATCAAGCTCGCTATTTGCTAGCTCGTATCTCAGATTTAAGGCTTATAGGCAACAAGGAATAACAAGTCCAATCAGAGCTCTGGTATATAAATTTGATATTATATCCCAGAGCTCTGATTGGACAGCTCATTATTCCCTGTTCCTTGTGCCTATTGCTTGTGCCTATTGTGTTTACAGCCTTTACATTGCCGAACGCATTTAATAATTGGGTGCTACTCAAGCCGGAGTTCGGAGTTCGTTTGAAATTTGAAAGTTATCAAAAGTTATTCCGTCGAATATTGTATATAAATAAATACGATTAACGACCCTTTTGTTACAACAAATTACTCAATAATGACTACAGTTGATGTATCGAATTTTAATGAGGATTTTAAATCTGAAAAAACTATCTACAAACGCAGGTCATCGGTTTTCCACGCGCGATTTTCTATAGCCCGCGATCACCAAAAAGGTTAGGTTTATGAAATGACAAAAAAAATTTTCGTGTCGAAATATTTAATTTAAAAATAATTTAAAATAATAATAAGAAGATCAGAATAGGCCTATCTCCATTAACGATATAAATTTTATAAATATAATTTTTATAAATATAATTGTTTCTTATGAACAACAATTTTATTCTTAAAATGTTAATTTCTATATTTAAAAAACTGCTAATGCCCATTTCCACCAACATAAATTAACTTTAATCTCGGTTCAACTCTTATTCTTTGTCTTTTTCTAATCTTTAAAACTAGAAAAAGACGAAGAGTAAGTTGAATTGAGATTAAAGTTAATCTACATTGGTGGAAACAAACATAAAAGAAATCGATTCTAGTAATTGTAGTTATGTCTTCTCCTAGATAAATATATTTTGTATTTACTTATTTCATGTAAAATATGAAATTACTATATATTAATATTTATGATGTTAAACAAATATGTCTTTTAGATGACAATGGAGTTATAATCAATGGAAACGGACCAAACCAAAAAGAAAAAGAATGCAATGCAAAGGATGCTGTTGAAGCTTTTAAACTGAGGGAATATATAGATAAACTCAGGCAGGAACGAAAAGACTGGCAACAGGAATATAGAAATCGCAAAACTCAACGGAAGAACTTGATCAAACAGAAAACAAGCACAGAAACACAAGGACAGATTCTCGACATAAATGTACTGACAGAAGCCGAAAGAGCTTTTGTCTTGACACGTCCCAATTATGAACACATCTGCAAAAATAGTCAGAAATTATTAGATGTAGCATTAAAAATATCTAAGCTCAGTCAACACGTACATAAACTGAATGAGAAATTCATGGAAAGAATGAAGGATAATATATCAAAAGCCACTGCAAATGTTATTGAAATCTCAGAACAATGAAGCAGATCAGCAATAGTTTTAGGAATCGTTTATTTTTTCAATTCTAACAAATTTACAGACAATAGGAGCATCATAATAAAAATATAAATAACACTTAAATTAATTAAATATGACAACACTAGCACGATTGATTATACAATACTTATTTGTGTGATTGTGGCGCATTTACATTAATAATTATATATATATATATATATATATATATATATATATATATATATACCAGATGAAATATAATAAATACAAAATAATTTACCAATATTGTACAGCATTAAACTTTATATCTATGAAATATGGAGAAGATCTCTACTTCTCTCTCTCTCTCTATCTCTCTCTCTCTCTCTCTCTCTCTCTCTCTCTCTCTCTCTCTCTCTCTCTCTCTCTCTCTCTCTCCTGCCATTTCTGGCACGTCAATGAAATTCGAGATATTAACTCGGTTGTATGAAAAGATATTTCTTAGAGTAACTTTTATGATCACATTTTATGATATACTAATATTCAATGCTTTAAATAATCTAAGATTGTACGGAATAACCAATAGAGTTGTCATCTATGCAGATGGAAGCTCTTTCTTCTTGCTGCTTTCTTCTCCTTTTGTGCGAGATATTCCTTCCTTGACTGACTGCTATGTAGTTCCAGGATGTGATTAATTTTTCGTACAATCTCTTCAGCCGTCAGTGAATCCGCCTCGAAATCATGATTCTTGAAAGATGCTGATTGATGAAGCGAATGACTTTGACCTATAGTACCATCAGTAAATTTAAAACGTCGGTTTATAAAATATTAATTTTTATCATAAAGTGAAATGATCAATATGTAATTATATAAAAAAAAAAATAACTGACTCAGAATATTATCTGGAGCGCTGGATTGCGGGGTATAAACCAGCGTAAATATAGTTTTCGATCCCTTAGTCTCAGTCACTTCGCACCATGCGATGTTATCTATGTGATAACTGACTGCCCGTTGTCTATTCCAAAATCTGGCAGCACCCTTGCCTGTTATTACTGGATCTATCTCTATTTTTTCGCCCGATATTCCAAGATGAATCTCAGTTTTTGCTCGCATTTTGTTAATTATATATACTCTGTAATTTTTGGAGAATATTCTTATTATGAATATTCTTATACAATCTGAACACGTGTGCGTGCACACACACATCTCGACAATTATGAATCTTATATTATTCTCTCGCTTTATTACAATTTAATTATTATATATGTTTTCAGCACTGTACTTCTTTAATTTTCATCACTTTTCTATAGTTTTATTTACATGTATTATTTGCTAATTGTTATTTCAATGTATCTATTGTAACAATTATTTCATAAAAAACTTGATATGATAATGTAACTTGATATGTAATATATTAAGGAAATACCTATATGACTGATACAATGGCGCCTCCATCGCAGTAGTATGACCCTCCATCTTGGCCAAGTCCTTTGCAACTTCCTCTTGCTCCTTATCCTTACCATCCAGGATCTCTTCATCTTTTTTTTCAATGCAACTTATTGTGTTGTATCGTGCTTTATCACTTGGTTTCATTTCGATCAAGCCCAGTGTAGTGAATTCGAACTTGGAGATAGTTTCATGTGGATCTAAACAAGGAAAGGCCCAGTCTATCTCACCGTCATCCTCAGTAATGTACAATCCATAATGTGAAATGTCCTCCCTGGAAGTAACGGCCAACGGAGACTTTATAAATAAATATACGTTCTAGCAATAAAGTAACTTGTTACAGACTTCAAATTATGGTCGGGATGTTCAATTGCGTATTTGTAGCAAATCAACCCAATGAAGTCCAACACTCGTGCTGTTACTATCACCGCTGCTTGAAGCGGATACGTCCTGTCCTCTTTCGGCAACATACACATGAATATCCTGTACTTTCTCACAGGAACGCTCACTTGTGTCTGCGTAAAGAATTTTTTTTTAATATTATAATCATGTTTTTCAAGAATGGAGCTCATAAGAATAATTTTATAATACATAATCTCCATTTTTTTTTGCTAAATCTTGTAATATATAATTTTCATTTTAAGAAATTTTTTTTGGAAATAAACTTTTTGAGAAACAGAAAACGGATACATACGTCGCCATCAAATTTGATATATTCTTTAAATGGATTTGGTGGTAAATATGGACATTTTTCAAGTTGTTCCGATAAAAGAGATTGTCCTTTTTTAAGTGGAGTTTTCCTACGAAAATCTTTTCTTTGAAATAGATCTGATTGATCTGCAGGTGTCACAGCACTAAGATTGTGTTCCCATTTAACATGCTTGATTTTGGCAGCCTTTTTCCTTTCTATATCCATTTTCTCTAATCTTTGTGCAGTATTAGATCTCTGTCTATGACTGAATGGCATTTCTAGAACGATGCATAATAATTAAGCAATTCAATAGAAATAATTACACTTTAATTTAATTTTAATTACAACAAATTATATTATAAAAATTATTTTATAGACTTTAACTGAATTAATTCCAATTTGGATTTTACATGATACTCTTACATAAAATAATAGAAAACAGAAGTATGTACCCATTTGTATATCATATGATTCTGCCATCACATCTAAATCCTCGTCATCACTTTCTTCCATACCAGGATAACATTGCAAGGTACCATTTTTCTTCAACTGCTTAGGAATATCCTCTCCTAGTATCACCATGTCACACATACCTTTCAATCAAAATTGTGTTCTGATATATATTATTGTCAATATGAAAATATATGGTATACATAAATTATAAGTTTGCAGTACTGACAATGTATATCAGAAGCTCGAGAGTAATATAAGACATATACAGCAAAAATTAGAATTCAAAATAAATTAATTGTAATATAGAACATAAATAAATACTATTTATTAAAGCATTTGGCTTATTTACTGAGTCACATTAATATATGAACAATTAATTTTAATTTAATTTATCTTACAATAAGCATGAATCATTGACATTGGAAATATTATTTCAGAATATTTCCGAATCGGAGTAATGTCTCGGAGAATGCCGATGATTCTAACCTAACTTTATTAGAAGTATATACCTGTGTCGTCCGTCGCGAGAAAACTATCTCTGATGTGCGACAGGAGCCAATGTTGATTGTCATAAAGAGCCATTTCTTTCGTCCTTTTTCTCTATTGATTAGACGCCCATTATATTAGTAAATGTAATCGCGTCTCGATAAAACGCGCTCTCGACGACCCCGATCGAACTTTTTTACAAATCAAAAGATCGATTTCCGCGCCCATATGTCACGTGGAACGTCGTGAAGTTTGCTAGATTGCTACAATTGCCGGCAGGTAGTAACTATAGTAGTAGTTGAGTCAGTGACATCAGAGATTATAGATAACTTCGACTCCGATTAATTTAATCAATATTAACTTGAGTAAATAAGTAATATCTCTAATATTTTGTTATAACATGGATAGAAATTTTTATTTTTTTTTGTTGTTTGGTACAGAATGTTAGTGCAACAATATCATTGCGATAACGCGCTGTAATATTGCTGCAACGTGCAATCCCTATAAGCGCAAAATATTCCTAGAATGTATATTATTAGAATGGTTATTATTAAAAAATTAAAATAAGTTATTATAATATTTTGAAAATACCATATATTTTTTAATGAAAGTATTCTATAGAGATTATATGTCTACTTATATAATATCCTAGGTATTATATCTTATTATCTTTGAAATATTATTAAAATGTTATAAATATTCTTAATTTAGTGTAATTTGAATTCACAATCCAGTAACGAAAAGTTCTTATTAGTTTATGCTGCATTTTGTGCTAAAAAAACATTTTCGCATGATTTTATATATTCAGTTCTACAATTGCGCGCCAAAATTATTTTCAGTTTTTAAATATATACTTATACCAAACAGTTGTAACAATTTTACAAATTGAAGTAAATTTTGTTATAATACTTTTTAATGTTTAATGTTTATACAATATTACAGTATCATTAAATAATGTTACTTTTAATAATCATGTAATATTATCAGGAGTGGACATATAACCTTCCATTAATATTTCAAGAATATTATTTAATATTATATAATTTTAGTACAATATTCTTAAAATGTTGCATTTAATATTTTAAGAATATGTCTAAAATTACTTAATATCAAATAATATTATGCGCTTATAGGGATAATGTTGTAACATTGCTATTGCAACTTTTGTGTTGTAGAGGAAGCAATAAATTATTATATATGATTTGAAATTTTACTTTAATTTACTTTAAATAATTTTCTTTTGATTAAATTAATCAATAATTAATTTATGAACTGATATATTTGTATAATATATTTAATATATATCAATATAGATACGAAATTATCAACTTTCTTTTGGATGCATTATATAGAAATAACGATTGTATATAAATTTTAATTTATAAAAGTTTCTATCTAAAGTTTCTAGCAAAGTTTCTATTTAAAGTTTCTAGCAATTAACCATTTGAGCAATATAATAGTTACTTAAGGAATCTAACCACCTTGACAGGATCTAAAATAAGCACAGAGAGAGATTTTTTTTTTTTTAAATTACTTACTGCGTAAAATTAACTTATATTTTATATGTATAATATACAATGTTCAAACTGTAAATTTGTAAATTTTAAAACAGATTTGACAAATGTATATTATTTGTATATCATTTATTGAATAATAATTTAGAAAGAATTTACGCACTTATAGCGTTGACTCCCATATTAGCCTCTTTATAATTAATTTTTTTTATATGCAATTGTAAAGAGTCTAATTATTTAATTAAATTTAATATATTGTATTACTTTTTTAAAACAGATTAATTAAAAAGTTTAAATTATAGAGCAATTCGCAAAGTTTCTTCGTTGCAGCAGATCGGACGGGGTGTAATATTTCCAAGGGCGGGAGTGATCTGAAATCAAAAAACAAAATATTTTCTTGTAAACAGATGTAATAGCTATCGTGTAACGTAAGGTTTTTTTGTTGAGAAATATGGAAAGTAGCTCGATTTGAAAAAAAAATTATTTTTATCTTAAAACGACAAAATCTTTTTCATCTTAAAAAGTTTGTTATAAATAAATGAGTTAACATATTAAAAACATCATACGTTACACGATAAATAATCTTCTTAAGAATATTCCTGCCAAAATTGAAGTCAATCGGATTGTTATAGTTTCAGAGAAAAGTTTTTACACCTGTCTTGAAAAATATGGTTTCGAAAAAAATGCAAAAGAAAATTCGAAACGATTTTTTTTATATAATAAAATGGCCTTACCTTTAATCTGCTATTCCAGCATCATACACTTCGCTTTCAGCTTCTAGAAAATGGCCATGGAGTGGCTCATATACAAAAACACAAAAGATAGATACTCAGATAGAGGCTTCTTGGTTAGCTTGGTCAATGGCGCGCGATAAGCTGATTCGCCTCCCTATATATTCTTATAACTTGGCCAATTTTTGAACATTCATCTTTTTGACATTTTGACATCGGTCTTGTAGCTTAAAATATTTTTAAAGGTTCAAACTTTTAAAAAATGCAAAAAAAATTTTTCGATTTTTTCAAAAAGAATTTCAATTAGACCTCCTTAAGACGATAAAAGAATTTACAATTTTAATTATCACTGAAGGGATATTCTCTAAGATATTAAATTTTTTAAATTAAATTAAATTTTATTATTATAACATAATTATTATAACATATTATATTATTATAATTTGACACATATGTAGTTAATTAATTTATTTAGTATTTACTTTATTACAATAATACATAAAGCGATCACATAATTCATTATCAATTACTGTACGTGTACATGTAAGGTGAATATTTCGCGATATTTCACAATATAGTTTCGCACTATTCGGCAAGATTCGTGTTTTCATGCAAATTTTTATCTGCATAAATGGGAACCAGTTAAAGTTTTTATTCCCGACTAATCGATCAGAAACTGAATCGATCTCAAACAAATTCCTAAACAAATAAACATTTAAATACTGCTACAAAGTCTTTCTCGATTATTGCGTTGCAAATAGCACAATTGATTTTTATACTGCCTTATTATACATATAAATAACAGCCTGGTTTTTAGAATCAAAACGAATAACAACGACGCATTATATGCAATGATATTGAAATAATATGATAATAACAAATTATAAGGCGAAATCTCACAATGTAAACATTAAAATGGCCATTCGAAACCTCAATAAAATTTGTATATACGTATAATTATTAATATATCTTTCGTATATACGTATTTTTTTAAATACGTTTATATATATATATATATATATACATATATTTATTTATTATCCCATTTTATATTATAATTATGCGCATAAATTGCTCATTCCCAACTACTATTACCATTTTTCAATGATTTTTTGAAGTTACATGGCAGCGTCGCGTTTAAAATTTTAAAGGCGATTTTTGGTCCTTATGATCTGTGGGGCTTCCACGGTGGCGGCGACGGCGACATTGGCTGAGGACTGGTTCTCCAAAATGGTGTCCCAGATTGCCGCGGCCACTCCACCGTGGGCCCCCTTCTCGGCATCAGTGTTCTTCTTAAAATTGTGCACCGAATAGCGATTGTACAAGCCCCAAATGCTATTCATCAATTTACTGTTGTACTTGAGTGGCATTAACTCCCAACCTACATATTTAAAAAATCAAATGTATAAGTATAAATTAAATTAAGAAAATTGAAGTGTATCCGTCTGAAACGAAAATTGAATTTATAAAAATAGTGAAACAAATAAGAACATCTTTACTTACCCTCTAGAGGAGGCCTCGGATTGAAAACGTTTTCCTTCTTTTCTTCAGTTTTTTCTTTTTTCTTCATCATAGAAACAGTTTGCTCCTCGTTATAGCGAACTTTACACACTGCGAAAGCACCCTGCGGAATGGAAGCCATTTTTCGACAGTCTACAAAATTGAATGTTATTATAAATAATTTATTGTACGATTAAATAATTAATATTTCTTGTATTTTGATTAAAGTTTGATATGTTCTACAGTATTAATATTTTACATATAATACTATTCTTAATAATTGAATTTATATAAAACATTTATATTAGTAACTAATAAATTGATTTGCTTTTTATTATTGACATTATTTATGCTAAGATATTTCTTGATAACAAATTAAAATTACTAGTAGTTAATTAGTAACGATATAACGATTTGAATTTTATCGATTAAATTGTTACGTTTATAATGAATATATACATAATTGCAATACATGCATGTTTTACTATAAAAAAATATCTTAAGAGATCCTATTATCACAAAAGAAAAAATTAATTTAGCAGATATTAAATACTTTAATAAGGAAAATTTAAGAAGGAAATACATATATCTCGAATTTAGTCATGTGAATCAAAACAAGAGTTACAACTATAGTGTATATTATATCTATGTGCATGTGTGTGGGTTACGTATATCTTCCTATACATTTATAGCTATTTATGTCTCATTATCATGCCTTTCATATCGTTAAGCTTTGATCTTCGTACGTCTTATAAGTAAACGGAACAAAGTGAGCAGAATCAATTCTGCTAACTAATATTTTTATTTGTTGCTGAAAAGGTGTCAGAGGAAAAAATTTGTTCTGTAAGTTTTTTTAAAAAATGATGTGTTTCACTAAAGAAAGATTAAATTAGCAGAACAATATATATAAATATACAAATATAGTATAACAAAAAATTATATTCAATAATAACGTAGGAATTTGTTGCTATCTAAATATCCAAGTTTTCAAATCCATTAATTGCAAAATAAATGTAAATAACAAATACAAATATTAAAATTAATTTGATCTTATTTTGTTTCATCAACTTACAAAACGTGATCTTTGATCATAAAGATAATTACGCCCCTTCACTACTTATAATATTATAAATGTCAAAGCACGTTTCTGTTTCATATAGGAATAATAAATCGCAATCACGCCCAGTTGACATAATAATGTATATATGTAATAATTTATCTTGGTTATATTTTATATACTTTATTTGTTCTTCTTTTGTTCTCTAAAATCTAAATGTGCATTTCATTCCTTTTTAAATTCGCAAAAACTCAAAGGAGTTCGCAAACGTTGTTAAAGTTGCGTTCTCATTTGAATAAATATTTTCTACGTTTTTCGCCAAATCCAACTGACCGATGCAATTCTCGAAAAGCAATTCCGTTATCTGTCTTTTCGTAAATTGTCTTTCTATCGCCAGGCTCGCCTTCGGTGTACTTCCTCTTTTCTTGTCTCGATTTGTCCTTCGAATTTCGATCCTCCGGGAAGCTTCAAGCCTCAGGCAACCGCCAACGATGATGGTCTCGATAAGATTCATCAACCAAAGGAGAGCCTTGCTTTGTCGTCGATGTACGAGAGACTGTACTTCCGCTTTGGGTCGCTATTTGTTTGTTATCTGTGACTCGTCGTGCGTAGCTTCTTTTGACTTCGGGATCTATTCCGAAATAATCCAATGTGATTACTGGTTCCCAACGCGACAGCGGTCATCACTTATAAGCTCGGTAGGGAAAAAAGCAAAGAAGATAGCGGGACCGAGATGGACAGAGAAAGAGAGATGCTTTTTTTTATTCGTCATAATAAGAATGGCATATCGGCGGCCTTCGAGACACTGACGTTGCCCGACCACCGTGGACTCGGCCTTATCATCTTCAATGAGCAACCTCCAGTGTCGTAGTCTAATTCTGATGCAATAATACGAGAATTCAAAACTTAAATTCGAATAATACCGTACTGTAGGAGAAGAAAAAATATTTAAACAACGGGCATTTAAATATTTCAATTGAATTATAAGCGTAAAGATTACATTTTTTATTATTTGAATACCAACCGGAAACGATTTCAAATCGTTTATCAGACAGAACATTGAAAATCTTTTCTGAACGTTATTTTTCATATTAGCTTGCTAGCCTGAAGACCACAAACGAAGGTTTCTCAAGAAGGAGGACAAGACGTTATATCGCAATAAACAAATTTATCAAAACGAGACCGAGAACAAATGTTCATGCTTTTTATCATCACGAATCTTATTATGGACGTTACTTTCCTTGTGTTAAATGTTTCTCCTTTGTCGTTTATCATAAATAGGACGGTTGCATCAATAATTGCATCAACATATAGCAATGACGTTTTGTGC
>Ga0157363_1006300_pt1 | contig 11144 bp, 10 predicted proteins | sample AttsexASBM1_FD_111477 | JGI IMG/M metagenome (GOLD analysis project Ga0157363, IMG submission 111477) | Fungus gardens microbial communities from leaf cutter ant in Ribeirão Preto, State of São Paulo, Brazil - Atta sexdens ASBM1 | ecosystem: Host-associated > Fungi > Mycelium > Unclassified ...
TAAAAGTTTTAGAGAATAAATATTCGCGTCTTTAAAAAGTATCCGTGAATTAATTCGCGATTGTTGTTCGAGCATTTATCAATCTTTATTGGCATACGATCGATTATTCGATCGTTCCGTATAGGTATATACGAACGACATCGAGTGCAAAGCGGGTGCACATTGTACGACAATGACTCTGCGCAGCCTACGCGTCCGTGTTCTTTCGCAACGCCGACGGTAATAAGGATAATAACTCGATTTTATTGTCAACCTTTGCCCTTTCCCCTCTTTCCTTCAGGAAGACATTTTCTGACGTGACGTGCCCCCTTCCGATCTTCGCTCTATACAATGCGCCACTTTCGCGCCGTTCCACTTAAACTTAATGCACCGTGGCATCACTAAACGCATCTCTGATCTTAATACCGGCAATGTAATGCGCGAAATTAAATTAACCGCTCCGTTGTATCACGAGCAGGTCTTTCGCATGAACGTGACACCTAAATGGATCAAACATTTCTCTCCCGCTCTCATTAGTTCGCAAGACGAGCGAGAGGAGAACATTATTGCGGTCATTTATTATGAGAAAGAGAGAGGCAACAGACGTGCATAAGTTATTTATCCATTTGACTTTACTTCTCCTGTTTCTTCTTATTACGTCTCTCATTGATATAGTAATACATTTAATAATTAAGGCATTTAAATTATTTTCTTTTACAATTGCACTTTTAATCGTATATTTTTGTGTTCAAAGAATCATCAACAGCTGATTCAACCGTCAAAGGAACGACTGCAAAGAGATACGTGAATCAAAGTAAAACTTTCGTGCAATGCGACGGAACGACTAAACTGCATACGTGACGCATCAACATTCACGATGACCCAGCGCTACATTCTGCAACGATCTAAGAGAGGCGTAAACAGACCGGCTATATAAACCACCAACGGAGAACCGACCAAGAGGAGACGCGTCGCGGTACAGTCAGCCGTACAAACTCGACCTCGATTTTCCTCCAGCGCGACAATCTTAATATTACGACGCAGAGCCCATTTCCTCGTGTAACACTTTACGCGGAATTATTCGATTTGAATAATTTTAATGAGATTTCCCCGGAAATTAATATCATTGCAAATTAATATTATTGGGATATCAGCGTGGCGACGTTCTGCCGCGATAGCCTCCGCACGTAATTGGCACTGAGAGAATTTACGATCCCTTGTTCTCCAAGCGTCTTAAATAATGTGCGAGATATTAGCGATCAATAAACATTAAAATAAACGACGTTTAATCGATGAGTGTCAGAGCTAATTGTAAGTAGCCTCGTGTATGAAAAGAAATCCTGTATCTTTGGATGTTAATAGTTCGAACGTGACACGGCTGCTTTACAGCATACTAAAGACAGTTTTCCCGGTTTCGCAAATAATTCTTTAGTCGAGCACCGTCGATTAGTTAGCCGTTAAGAGTCACCAGCGGAATACATTTTACAGATAATACTGTGTAATATCGGCACGCCAAGGCACGGACGCGTTTAACCGCGATTTTGCGACGCGATTGTACCGGCAGGCATGGTGTTACATATTAGTGTTAATAATTCACGATTTTATGGCTGCAAACTCGTGAAGTTGGCATTACCGCGGTGCCTCGGGCACAATGCAGGTACAGTTTGCACCGACGTGAGCGACTCTCTTTACCATTACTCTTTCCCTCTCGTCTTCCTGGTGCGCTCCCAGCATACCTTATAAAGGTTTAAACACGCCGTAAATCCTCGGTGCTAGATAACGTTACCGAATCGCGACGATTTTTGTGACGGGGCGCAATGTTTATCGATAAATCAAGCGACGACGGAGCCAAACTAATCGGTGCGAGACACGTTCTCCCTTTCTCTTTCTCTTTCTTTCTTTTTCTCTTTCGATGTCTATGTTCGTGGGTGTGAATTGAATATCATTCGAGTATAGAGCAAGTGCCACAAAGAAAGAGCGCGATGAAAGAACGGGTTCGCGCACCGTGAAACGTGATACAGTCTCGATACTTTTGACCGATATCGATCTCCTACATTGTAGAAGAAAGAAAAGAATGACATGCCGCACGGATACGGCACGAAATGGTCCGGTCGTAAAATCGCAAGGCGTAGGTGTTAACTTCTTACGGTACCAATTCAATCGGCACAAAGCACCAACGGATATGAGGTCTGCTGAGCGGCGAAAAATCTTAATTACGAATCGCAGCTATTTGGTTACGTTATATTTGCTAGTCGATGTGTTTCACTCGGCGCCGATTGCGATTTTATTTCCCGTCTTTAAGCAAACTTTTTTGCGATGACCTGTGATTAGTGTTATCGATACTGACTTTATCTTGAATTAAGATAAATTATCATTACATCAGTTATAATCTAGCAAGACTTGAAAAAATGAATCAAATAATTGTGATCTCTATAGAATATACTAAATGTAACTTTTTTCTATTATAATAATACTGCATGTACAATTAAGTAAAGAGAAAGTCTTGTATAAGTCTGAACTGAATTTTAATGCTTAAATTACGATGTGAATTTATATACATATTCAGTTCTGTAAACTGCGCACCAAAATAAATTTTTTTAATATGCTTATTAGCATCAACATCATTAAATTGCTTGTCAATTTAATTTATGATATTCTTATCTCAAGTTTCAGTTTAAGATCGCACTTCAAGATCGAAAATTATTTCGGCATGCAATTTACAAAATTGAATATACATAAATTTACACTGAAATATTTAAGCATAAAAAATCAGTTCAGTCTGATAAGATTTTTTCATTACTTAATTACATATGTATATATTACATGTATATACTACACAAATGAATCTACTTAGCGCCATATCTTTCTTCGCAAATGTATCATTTTGTAAAAGAAGATAACTTGACACATTATTTAGTAACTTTAATAAATTGTTGAGAGAGTTTTTCTATCACATCTTTCTATACAAAAAAAAAAAAAATCAAATTACATCACTCCCTTTATTCCTCGGTTAATGAAGTCACCCTGCCGCGAAATTGCCATTTAGTCAAGCTTGTATCTCGGTAACTTTCAAGGAGAGAATCTATCGCGTGCGGTGGCTGCATCGCCTGAGGGCTTCCGCTGGCGCCTGATCGGCATTTCTCGGCCTGTCATTACCATACGCACTCATCCGTTGCACGCACGATCTCGCGTGCGTGAGTACGTGCACGCCAATTTCTGCGTGGGAGTACGGGCGACGTCGAAGTGTCTCGTGTGCGATCTCGCAGGAAGCAAGAAAGCACGTGCCCGGCTGGCCAGACGGGAACTCGATACTCGCGATAACCGTCATTCCGCCGATCCGCTACTATCAGTTCATTCGTTTTAATGCAGCTTAAGCGACCGTTTCGTTCCGCTTCGTACGTGGATCGACGTACGATAGATCGCGGTTTAATAATGCAACGTCGTAAACTTCATCTTAAAGTTAATAAAAGGTATAACGTAGTGCTACAATTAACCCGAAATGTGATGAAAATGTGATTTTACTAACTTTATGTTACAATACGATAGTTCTTTTTCAAAATTGAGTATTTATTTATTCTTTCATATAAGGAATGTCCCAGAATTGACGAAAAAGTGATTTAATTTCAACGCAAATGTCAAAATACAATATTATAGTATTCGTCGATTGTACATGCTCTTCTGTTTTAGTAGGATGTTGTTAATATCGACAACAATGCGTCACTGTGACTTATTCCTGGATTAGTCATCGACGGAAGTCTCCGTTCTTAATCGCTATGCGCAACAAGATACATGTTAGAACTTTGTCGATTAATTGCCTTGCGACCTTGAAAGTCAGAGATGCATGCGTTAAAAAATCCATAAGACAGTTTTAATTTGTATTATATAATTAAAATAATTACGTTCAATTTAATATATTCAATTTCTTTTAGTCAATATATAATAATTTCTTCATTTCGAATAATTTAAATTTGTCTCTGCTTTATATTAGTGATGTTATAAAAATTAAAATATTTAATTATTTCTTTTATCGATAATATATTAATGGATGGCAATCCGTTTCTAAGAGGTAAACTATTGAGAGAATAATTGTGAGAAGGAGAAATATAGTATCTTTTCTGTACAAGGCCTCGTTTATGGCATGTCGACAAGATAATTATTGCAAAAGCCATTTCCACAGGGACGATCGTCTAGTTGCGTTGTAACGAGGCTATACGCACGCGATTGTCGGGAGTGAAAGATTATATATATATGACACGAAGTCGCCCTTGTATGCGATTAGACTTGCTACTGTGGATGCGCATCATTCGATGCCTCTCACAACTGTGCCTCTCGCAAAACATGAACGTACTCCTACATGACATATATTTCTGAGAATTTACAGAGAAGAAAAGCGACAGTCACGTTGAAAATTTGCGCAAATTCTTTTTTCTTATCTAGAAGAAATCTCAATGTTTACGATAGCGGGAAAGCATTAACGACATGCGTATAAATGCGCGAGTCACGTAATAGTAATATGGCAAAATACCAACGTACGCTTGCTGATATTTGAAATAGACGCAATTTCACGAGAGATTGAGATACTGATTTAGAGATAATTCAAACGACGAAAATCTCGGAAGAGTGTATCTCGTACGCTTGGCCCCCATTAATGTTCCCTCGATAAAGGACACGAAGGTAGTCGCTCTTAAGTTTCTCAGTCGTAAAGACGATTCGACGATGAGTTTTATTGGCTCGTAAACCGGAAGACGATCTCACTGTCGCGCCGCGTCGCGTCGCCAGTCCGTTTTCGCTCGACCGCGAAAATCCATCACATATGGCAAGCAAATTCCGCAACGATGATCGTCACAATCAGGACTACAAATCGAGAGACAAGTACCAGTCGCGTAATCTGCTGCGCGCTCGCGATCTGCCACGATGATCTGCTCAGGTCGAGGAGCGTTATGCGGGTCCATTCCTCTCTCCGCTGGTCGCCGAAGACGCGTAAAGGTCAACATCGACATAAAGGCCTCTATGGATGTTTCACATCACCGTGCCCGTTGCCATTTCTGGTAAATAGATGCTCTCAATTACAAGAATCATAAATTAAAGGAAATATTAGGATTGGGATATAAGTAATAAAATATTAACATATGGAAGAGCATATACGTGGAAGAACGAGTAATTATATCATTGATGGATATAAATATTATTGATTTTGTTCGTTAGATCTAAACTGTATTTTTACCATACGCATCTTCTTCGTTGATGCTTTTTTTAATAATCGTATCTCATGTCTTATGCGTAATGTCATGCAAATGACAAACCAATTAACGAATGAAGTGATTATCGTTTTATCCTCGCTCGTTCTTCCATCTTTTTTTACGAATTTTAATGAAGGAAACTCTCACTCTAATGAATTCTAATGAAGGTTTCAACTATAAAAAGTTGTAGATTGCAATGGATGAAATGTTTATCGAGGAATTATCTGTATATAAACACGTTACAACTAATATCACACAATATTGGAACGTGTTATTATTATTGCCGTCCTGAACTTTTGAAGTCGTTTCTAAATTACTGCTAGAATAAGAACTCTAAAAGCAATTGATAAATTATATCAAAAATACAAAAATACCAAAAATTTTTGCTTGTTAGTTGTAGAAAGAAATAAATATAACGGAAAGAATGGTTTTATTGAAGTATTAAAAAAATTAACTAAATATAGATAAATATGAAAATAATTTTGTTACAATTGAAGTAATTATGTAGGACGCTTAAACTGATTGCTACAATTTCCAAACTTTTTGCAGCATTGTTCATTATGTTTGAATTTTTTACACAATTAATTTACAAATTAATTTGATGTTTCAAACAAAATTATTTTCAAATATGTGTCTACTCAAATTTTTAGGTACTTCAATAAAATCGTTCTTTTTGTGCTTTAAAGATTTCATCTTGAATAGCTCATAATTAATATCTATTAAATCATAATTAATATCTGTTAAATTATTAAGTAATTTATTCTATATAGTAGTAATTAATATGTTAGTATAATACGTATAACTTATTGTTTCGAGACATTATCTAAATCAAACGACAATAGCAAATACATCAACAAACAGATAAAAATGTAGTTACCATTGCATTAGCTTAAGACTTTGTTTTGCATAAGTTTATGCATGCGAATAATTTCAGTATGCCACAGCAATGGGTATTGTTGCCTCTTTGTGCGCATACCGTTACGGATATTATATGCTGGAATACCGCGTGTGTGCGTAACGTCGCCCATGGCGAGTACTCTACGATCGACTTGATGAAACGAAAGGAAGCGATTGTTCTAAGAGAGGAGTGAGCGACTCGCGCGAGCGCGTTTTCATCCATCCCTGCTCTTTCACCTCGATCTCGATCCTTCCTCTCGCCGATCGTTGCGTTCAATGGGTTAAGATTCAGAGCAGCGGGGAAAGGCGGGGAACTATGATCAGTTGCCAGGAGGAAGAGCGAACTTGTAAAATCACTCGGAGGTCACTCGGAGCACGCGAACTAGCGCGCATACCGCGCGAATACGGTCTCGATACGCACCACCACCCGCTGTCGCTTGTCTATGATGCGCCTTGTCCTCGACTTCTCGCTATCGCGAAAGATAAACGCTCGCATCTCGCGATCCATTAAACTGTGAAACGCAACAATAATACCAGTACTATTAATGATAATATGGTAAAGAAAAAAAAAGCGTTATGCTGTACAATACTCAATCTGTGCGAATATATGCCAATAGTAATTTTCAAATAATTTTACGATAAATCTCTATCCATTTTTTATGATTGTACCTATGAAGACTTTGATCTTATAACACTGAGAGAAATAATTTTGTTATAGGAATAAATTAAGGGAAAACAAATATTTATTAAATTGATATTTGTTAAAAAACCAATCGATTTGTTACGATTGCAAATTAATTATTTCTCATTCGTCAATGTAACAAATAATCAATAATATCGATAGCAAAGGTAAGAGACCCATATGTATAAAAGTCATAAACTTTTTGCAGCTCTCAAATCGTAAGAAATTTACCAATTCTAATCAAGTATTCTCCCTATATTTGACTGTGTTTGGTTTCCTACGACTTAAGACTCTACGATCATCTATGATTTCTAAGTAAACGAGCCTAAAGTCTATCCAAAAGATAGGTTAGATTCTATATAGTTTGCTTCTGTTACTAATAATTGGTTGATGTATAGCATACTAGCAGCAATCACAACAAACAAAATTTGTTGTCGCATATTTACAGATCACTTGTTAAAGGCTGATGGCTTGTTAAATTAATAAAATTCTTTCTCTCAGTGAAGATTAATAGAATGTCACAGTTAATTTGACTGAACTTTTCAGTATTTAATGTAGAGCTCTTTATAAACATGCGACAATTTTTTAAATATTATTATGGCATGAAAGTGTTACTTATAAAAGGGCACAGTTTCCTCGAAATTAACTGTAGCGAAGACTTAGACGTACTAAATTCGAGTACAAAGCGACGCTTCGAAAGACCAGGTAATGATTCTTGAGAAAATATGGAGAGGTCGATACGTCGCTGAAAGTGAAAAGGCGATTAGGGATAGGAGGCAGGGGGCGAGCGGAGAGAGAAAGCGAAGGTACGCAGCGCGCGCGCGCGAAATCGCGGAGGAGCATCGGTGGTGGCGATAGCCGCGTTACACTTGAAATTGCTCTCTAACTTCTCTCTCTCTCTCTCTCTCGACGGCACGCGTAAAAATGGCATCGCGATCGGCTCTCTCGGCGAGACGAGCGCGCGATCGGGCGCGGGCAACCAACCCAGGCAAATGTCAGGTCGTGACTTTCATGCGGTCTACCACCTGCCATGGGATCGGTAAGTGCGTCGTTATTAATGGCGTCCCGATCCGATCGCATCCGGAATAGGCGTAGGTCTACGACGATGCCTCGATATTGCCTCGCTCGCCGCCGCTCTTCTCGCTGCGGGCATTCGATCGTTGTTTGCTCGCCGGTACATGCTGCTATGGACCAAGTTTATTCAAGAGCGTTCCACGCGAACGCTCGGACGGAAGGTCGTGAAGAGATGTTCGAGTCGCTAGATGAACTGACGCGTTCTTGCGAATATCGAGTCGCTGCTGTGTGAAAATTATCTTGCAAATGCATGAGAATCATATTTCGCAAAAGGAGAATTAAAATTTAGCACATTCTACATCGCAGTCGGCACCAATATTTGCTTCATACCATGAGTGCCGCTTTTACGGCCTAAGTGCGCGCTATAGTTACATGCTCGGGAGAATATTGTCCTTCGGTTAGCGCTTATTTGCAGTCGTTCATTTCTCGTCCGCGTGCGCGTTACTCACGCTTTCTAAGAACTTTTCGAAATGTTGATAGTGACGCAAGGTTCGAGAATCAAGGGCTCCGCGAATGCGTCGGCGGTGCGCTGGCAACCAGTGTGACACGATTCGGTGTGAAAATACAATTGTCCCGCTTACATCTCGAGTAACCGTGTCGACTCCCACGCAATGCAGTTGACCCGTGCAATTGAGAGATTACGCGATCGCATATTGCCGCATTCGACCCATAGACGCAAGAACGATTATCGATCCTTCTTATGTGATATTACGTTCATCGTACAAACGGAAGATGGTGAGAGCGAATCGTTTATTATACACTTTACATTTGTAAAGTTCAATACGTCACAAAAGCGTTATTATTATGAACTCCGCCATGGAGTTCGTGTTTCACGTGTAATCGTATTTTGCCTGAATTCAAATTCACGATGAAGAACAGAGAACCCTTTAGACTGCAATAAAAGATATATCAAGCATACCACGCGAAGCACTTCCGTCTTCATTTCATTTCGAGCCAATGAAGTTTGTTGAAGTGATATGCTCATCCAATCCGACTTGGAAAATTTATCTTACGAACGCATTTAAAACTTGAGAGTCTCTTTAACTCATTCGTCGTATCTTTTACCCGCACGAACATACAGACGCCAGTTCGACTCGCTCCAAAAAAGGATTGTTCATTCTCTCGTAAATCGAGAACATCGCAGAATCTTCGGCCTGAGGCCAAATTCGCCATACATATGTACGCTCACACCGAATCGCCTGGATGCGTTCGTATGATATATCGATGACACAAGCGTGGGTGTACCGGGAAGTCGATCTGGTCAAGATGAAGGCAAAGAAGAGACAAGAGAAGAAGAGAGAAGAACATGCTTATTAAACAAAAGATTTTCTCACGGTTATAACGTGAGGAATTGGAGTACATTGCGTTAGATTTACTCCAAAGACGATTGCATAATCTGTATTTTAACTCTATAGAAAGTAAAGTTCTATCTCAAACTTCGAAAAAGAATTTGTAATTGATTTTACCTGTAACAAGATATGTTATTAAAAAAATATCTAGAAATCTCATTGTATACATATACACATTTCAAATAATAAAATAATATCTAATTATATAACAGATAATTCACGATTATATAATGAACAAAAACAAAAAAATTAGAATAGTGAATCTAATAATGCAGACAGAAATTTAAAAATAATTTTCATAAAATTTGATTTTAGAGAATCTTTTTAATTGCAAAATAATATCAAGTTTCTAGTTTCTCTTTATTTGAAGCTTGTCAGTGTTACAAAAAGTAATAAAGTTAATATTGATTTTAAACTTACTTCCAAATATAAGCCTTGTAACATTAAATCCTCCTTCATTAGGAGTTACTATTCTTTTAAAATTCGACATTTTCAAGTTACATTCAAATTCATTGATACCAAGAATGTCCTAAGCCAAATTTCACAATAATTAAATTATTTTTTTTAATTTGAATTTTCAAATTTCGAAGCCAGACTTGATCCTGTTCAGCAACTCTAATAACCCTTAGAAAACAAGATTTTTAAGTTTCTTCATTAGAAGACTCCTTAAAGAGTTCGATTATTCTGAAAATGAAATGATGCAAAAAAAAATTTCTATTTCTAACCGTTTCGTTTCGAAAGTGATCGTAGCAAAAATGCGTCCGAGAGCAAATAGAATTCGCAGTCATGTGCTCCGCACCATGACCAAGCACAGGAAAACGGAAGCGCACGACACATCTTTCTAGGAGAGATCTTCCTCTCGTGCCCTCACTCGATTCGCGCAAGTACTCCTCTTTTTTTTTCTCCTCCGCAGCGAGCGGTTGCGATTCCGCGATTTACGATTCGTTCCCCGTCGCGGATTCCCGGGGACAGGCAGCGCGACGCTTTATCGAGCGCACCACGGTAACCTTTCCATAACTATCGCGTCTGTTGCTGTAGATCAACGGTAACGCCGTGGCGACCAATTTACTGAGCGACCTCTCGGCCGACCTCTTCTTCACCAGGCCTCCTTTCCGCGGGTAATACACGTACCTTGCAAATATATATCCCGTCCGAGATGTATAACCCGTGTGTTCTCGTATAGTATATCGTGCACGTCTATTGCCTGCAAGTCGCCAGCAAGCTGGTGATGAAGACGATGACACGATGACGCAACCGTAAACGACGATGAACTACAAGGATGATGACGCCGACGAGGGCAACGATTCGAAGGACTGCAGGCGAAACGCAACCGCCTGTGCAAATGCGTGAATAAATTTGCGATTGCGTCGACCGCCCCGGAAAATATGTCGTCTTATTGCCTGCTTAATAAGTCACGGATCTGCATGTTTATGACTTAGTATTGTACCAGCTAGCAGTAGCGTGCAATTTGACGTCTCAGCACAATAAATATAACCGGAATTTTGAAAGCGTGGTGTATATCGTACGGCCAGTTTAGTAATGAACTGCACATTCTCGTATCTGTTGAAGTCAATCAGAAAATGCCGAGTGAGTAAAACTGTGGAATGTACGTTAGGTATCCCGCGGTGCGCGTTTACTCGTTGATAATGAGAAGTCGAAGACAAGACGTACTGTGGGCGGATGGTTATTGATGCAGACTTTTTCTTTAATACATCTCTCGCTAATTCGATAATTGCATAAATCAGGAGTGACGGCACACGTAAAGTTACGCGCTCGTAAAATAAAAACTTAATTCTGCTTAATTTTCTACTTCTGAACTGTGGGACTTTCATGATTTTTGATTTCACAGTTAATTCTGATGCCAACTACGTTTTGATCGATATAAAATTCATCAATGATACAATGATGATTGTCTTGTTATTA
>Ga0157363_1006301_pt1 | contig 11142 bp, 10 predicted proteins | sample AttsexASBM1_FD_111477 | JGI IMG/M metagenome (GOLD analysis project Ga0157363, IMG submission 111477) | Fungus gardens microbial communities from leaf cutter ant in Ribeirão Preto, State of São Paulo, Brazil - Atta sexdens ASBM1 | ecosystem: Host-associated > Fungi > Mycelium > Unclassified ...
CTCCTTGATCAGGCCTGATACATAGATGCAGCCGGGTATCTCTGTTCGAAAAAGCGGGAAAAGCGGGTAGACAATGTAGGCGAGTCCATACATGGGAGCTGGCTTGCCAGCGATAGGGCCCTATCAGGCGCCGTCTGCATCGCAGGCAAGCCCGCTCCCACAAGCTCCCACAAGCTGCTTACGCAGCCAGGTCGGCACTGAGCTGACAAGTTGCCGAGATCTGGGTGGGAGCTGGCTTGCCAGCGATAGGGCCCTATCAGGCGCCGTCTGCATCGCAGGCAAGCCCCAGAAAAAGGATTTCGTCCGTCTGCCAGACCTGCAATGCTGTTCAGGCTGTGCGGCCCCTGCTGGGGCACAGACCGGCCGCGATCGGGCCTGCAACGCCCACCGCATCCATCAACGCGGCGACCGCTTCGCCGCCTGCCATAACACCTCGTCCACGCCCTGGCGTCGCCCGATGATCCGCGCCGCCACGAACAGCAGGTCCGACAACCGGTTCACATAGGCCAACCCCACCCCGGCCAACGGCTCCACCTGGTTGAGCTGCTGGCAACGCCGCTCGGCCGTGCGCGCCAGGCTGCGGCACACATGGGCCTGGGCCACCAATGCCGAGCCGCCTGGCAGGATGAAGTTCTCCAATGGCCCCAACTCGTCGTTCCAGTGATCGATTGCCGTTTCCAACCGCTCGACTTCGCCTGCGTCCAAGGCCTGGTAACTGGGCATCGCCAACTCGCCCCCCAGGTCGAACAGCCGGTGCTGGCAGGGCGCCAATACATCGCTTACCTCGTCCAGGCCCGCTTCGGCCAACCCGGCCAGCAACAAGCCGAGCTGGCTGTTCAAGCTGTCCACTTCGCCAATGGCTTCGATGCGCGGGTGATCCTTGGGCACGCGGCGGCCATCGCCCAGGCCTGTTTCGCCCTTGTCACCGGTGCGGGTGTAGATCTTGGAGAGCCGAAAGCCCATGTCATGATTCCTCGGTGTCCACGGGCAGCGCTGGCGTACCCAGGGGCAAACGCAGCGTGAAGCAGGTGCCCTGGCCGGGCGCCGACTGCACTTCCATCTGCCCTTTGTGGTTGTTGGTGATGATGAAGTAGGACACGGACAACCCCAGCCCGGTGCCCTGGCCGATCTCCTTGGTGGTGAAGAATGGCTCGAAGGTACGCTTGCGTACGGCCTCCGACATGCCGACGCCATTGTCCTCGACCTGGATTTCCGCCCAGGGCGGATTGAGCCGGGTTCGGAGGATGATACGTCCCGGCTCGCCGCCCTCAGGTCGTTGATGAATCGCCTGGGCGGCATTCTTCAGCAGGTTGAGCAGCACCTGCTCCAGCTCGTTCGCGGTACAGGGCACCGGCCCCAGCGCCGGGTCGAACTGCCGCACGATCGACTGGCCCTTGAAGTCGAAGCCGATGGTCAGGTCGAAGTCGTTCCCGGCGATCTCCACGGCCTGGTCGATCAAGGCAGCCAGGTCACAGGGGATCAGCTGTCGATCGCTGCGCCGACTGAAATTGAGCATGTGGGTGACGATCTTGGCCGCGCGCGCGCCGGCCTGCTGGATACCCTCGAGCAACTGCGGGATTTCCCGGGCTTCCAGATAGCGATTGATGTCGGCCAGGTCCAGGTGCAACGCCTCGGCCTGCTCCAGGTTGCGTGGCAGCTCGGGGGAGAGGCGGCGGCGGATGTTCTGCACGTTGTGCACGATCGCCCCGAGCGGGTTGTTGATCTCGTGCGCCATTCCGGCGGCCAGTCCCCCCACGGAGAGCATCTTCTCCGACTGGACCATCATTTCTTCCAGCGACAGGCGCTGAGTGATGTCGTCGATCCGGATCACCACGCCACGGCCACCACCGCCGGTCAGGGGGTAGAACGTCAGGGCATAGTGACGCGGCTCGTCGTGCTTGGGCCAAGTGACCCGCTCGATCTTCTCCACCCGATGCTGCTGCACACTGGCCCTGAGCTGCGCCAAGAAAGGCTTGAGTGGCTCGAAGGCGAGAAACACCGGCTGGTTCAGCGCCTCCTCCAGGCGCGTGCCGGAGAGCGCCGTGGCTTCCTGGTTCCACTGGGTCACGTACAGTTGCTCATCCAGCGCGATCAACGCCGAGGGCATCGAGTCGATGATGCTGTTGAGGTAGTTCTGAAAGCCGGTGAGCTTCTTTTCGATCTTGCTGCGCACCTGGACTTCCAGCTCCAGCTTGCGGTTGGTATGGCGTGTCTCTTCGGCCAGCCCCTGGGCCTGGTCGAAGGCCGTCTGGAATTCGTCGCGGGCGCGCTTGAGCTGCTGCTCGCGTGCTTCGATACGCGACAGCATGGTGTTGAAGGCCTGGGCCAGGCTGCCGATCTCGTCGTCGTTGCCGGGCTGGGCGCGCAGAGCATAGCTCTCTTCGCGGGTAACCTGGCGGCTGAGCTCTTCGAGCTGGTGGATCGGTTGAGTGATCAGGCGCTTGATCTGCCGCGCCACCACCAGCCAGAGCAGAACGCTGAACACCAGGATGCCCAGGCTGGCCGTCAAGGTGCCGGTGTAGAACGCCATGGGCAACTCGCTGCTGGCCACCAGCAGCAGGTGCGACGGCGGGCTGCCAGGGCGCGGCAGACGGATCAGTTGGGTACTGCGGAACTCGGTCAGGCGCCAGGCCTCGATGTTGCGGTAGCGCTTGGGCAGGGTGAGCGGCTCGCCGTGCTGGATCTGCGCCAGCAGGCGTCCATCACTGCCGTAGATCGCGCCGGCGCGTAGCGGTGCGTAGTCATGCAGCGTCTCGAGCAGCGCCTTGGCGGAGGCGGGTGATTCGCCGGCACGCGCCGACAGCTGAGGGTTGGCGACCAGTCGGCCAATGGTCTGCAACGCCTGGGGGGCCATGCTTTCCTGGGTGATCCAGTAGGCCGCGCTGATGAAGGTCAGGTTGGCGACCACCAGGATGGTCACCAGCAGAACCAGCAAGGCTGCCAGCAGTTTCTGCCCGACCGGGAGGTCTTCCAGGCGTTGGCGCAAAGTCATGGGCGTGGCACTGTCCGTCATGGTGGAGGGCGGGCCGTCAGTCGATGGGCAGGCCGCGCGCCGTGAGGGTATCGACCAGCCGTCGGTGCAGGCGTTCCAGGTGCGGTACGTGCAGCCCGTGGTGCCTCGCCATGGCGCAGGCATGGCCAAGCAGGTAACGGTGCTCGGTCCGGCGCCCTTGCTGGACGTCCTGGTGCATCGAAGAATAGTTGGCGGCGGTCGCCTCGATCACGTGTTCGACCGTCTGTAGCAAGCCGTGCGCAGCCCCTGGCTGGCCGCAGCGTTCGAGCAGGGCTGTGAGCTCTACGCACAGGGCCGCCACCTCGTCGGCGTACTGGCGCAACGCGCCGTTGCGGCAGTCCAGTAGCACCGTCAGCGGGTTGATCGCGCAGTTGAGCGCCAGCTTGCGCCACAACTGACCGAGGATGTCGTCGCTCCACTGCATGGGTATGCCCGCCTGGCGCAACTCGTCGAACCAAGCCGGCACCGTCGGGTCGAGGGGGTCGCCCAACCAGTTGGACCCCTGACCGGCGAAACGGACCTGCCAGGGCGCTTCGCGAAAGGCGCCTTCGGTGCTGGAGGCGAAAAGGCAGCGCGCCTGGCCTGCCTGGTCGACCGCCTCCTGCTGGCTGCCCAGGCCGTTCTGCAACAGCACCAGGTCGGCGCCAGGGGCCAGCCGTGGCTCGAGCCGTCGTACGGCCTCGGCCACATCATAGGCCTTGCAGGCCAGGACCAGGCGATGGATCGGCTCATCGTGGTCGGGCGTCTGCGCCGCGATGGCATGGCGCGTCACGCGCGTGCCTTCGACCAGCGTGAGGCCGCCGGCAGCCTGGTAGGCGGCGAGCCGGTCGGCGTCGCGCACGATCAGCCGGACCGGCTTGCCGGCCCGTGCCAGGCGGCAAGCCCACAGCGTACCGAGGCTGCCTGCGCCGAGAATGTGCCAGGTGCTGCTCATCTGCGTTTCACAACCCGTTATAATCAGCGCACATTTTAACCCTCAATCCCCACGCGCTCCATCGTCGGTCTCGACGCGAGGGGCGCCTACATCTGGAGAGCAGCATGCCTTCGTTCGACGTGGTATCGGAACTGGACAAGCACGAGGTGCACAACGCGGTCGACAACGCCATCAAGGAGCTTGATCGCCGTTACGACCTCAAGGGCAAGGGCAACTTCGAGTTCAAGGAAAAGGACAAGACCGTCGTGCTGACGGCCGAGGCCGAGTTCCAGCTCGAAGCGATGGTCGAGATCCTGCGTCTGGCCCTGGTCAAGCGCAAGATCGACGTCAAGTGCCTGGAAGTCAAGGACGCCTATCCGTCCGGCAAGGAGATGAAACAGGAAGCGATCTTCCGTGAAGGCATCGACAAGGAGCTGGCCAAGAAGATCGTCGCCAAGGTCAAGGACGCCAAGCTCAAGGTGCAGGCCGCCATCCAGGGCGAGCAGGTGCGCATCACCGGCAAGAAGCGCGACGACCTGCAGGAGGCCATCGCCACCCTGCGCACCATGGACTTCGACATGCCCCTGCAATTCAACAACTTCCGCGATTGATGGCCGGCCGGGCCGGAACCTTGCCTGCCTGACACAGTCCACCGCTTCCCGAGGCCGCCAACCCAGGCGGCCTGTTTTTTTGTTCCTGCCGCTCGATTCCGGGAGACCTACATGGATTTGAACGCCGAAGTGGACCACTTGGTTCGCACCTCGCAAAGCTGGATTCCCCTGATCGTGCAATACAGCGGCCGCCTGCTGCTGGCCCTGGTGACGCTGGCGATCGGCTGGTGGATCGTCAACCGCCTGAGCGCACGCCTGGGCAAGCTGGTGAGCATTCGCCATTCCGATCCGGCGCTGCAAGGCTTCATCAGTACCCTGTCCAACATCATCCTGAAGATCCTGCTGTTCGTCAGCGTGGCATCGATGATCGGCATCGAGACCACCTCCTTCGTCGCTGCCATCGGTGCCGCGGGCCTGGCCATCGGCCTGGCGTTGCAGGGCAGTCTGGCGAACTTCGCCGGCGGCGTGCTGATCCTGCTGTTCCGTCCGTTCCGCCTGGGCGACTGGATCGAAGCGCAAGGCGTCAGCGGGACCGTCGACACCATCCAGATCTTCCACACCGTGCTGCGCACCGGTGACAACAAGACCGTGATCGTGCCCAATGGCAGCCTGTCCAACGGCATCATCACCAACTACAACCGTCAGCCGACGCGTCAGGTGGTGTTCAACGTCGGGGTCGACTACGACGCCGACCTGCAGAAGGCCCGACAGGTGCTGCTCGACCTGGCCAAGGACCCGCGTGTCCTGCCCGATCCAGCGCCTGCTGCCGTGATCTCGGAACTGGGCGACAGTTCGATCACCGTGTCGCTGCGGGTCTGGGTCAAGACGCCGGACTACTGGAGCCTGATGTTCATGCTCAACGAGCAGACCCGCGACCGCCTGCGCGCCGAAGGTATCGACATTCCGTTCCCGCAACGGGTGATCCGCGTGGTGCAGGAGCCGGTGGCGCAGTGATTCGGTAGCAACAAGCTGCAAGCTTCAAGCTTCGAGCGGCAAGCTGAAGCGAGTGACTGATAGTTCGATGCTCGATGCTTGTAGCTTGTAGCTTGTAGCGAATGGCTCGCAGCCTGTAGCCTGCGCGCCACCTCCCTGTCTCCGAACCCCGTCATGACGCCTCTTCTGCACATCACTCCACGCCGCGCCCTGGCCTTCGGCCTGATTCTGGCGCTCTTCGAGCTCTTGACCTACCTGGCCAGCGACGCTGTCATGCCGGCGATGCCGGTCGTGGTCGCCGACCTCCAGGCAAGCCCTGACTACATTCCCCATGCGCTCAACCTGTACCTGCTCGGTGGCGTGGTGCTGCAATGGCTGATCGGTCCGCTGGCCGATCGCTATGGCCGACGGCCCTTGCTGCTGAGTGGCTGCGCCTGCTTTGCCATCGCCTGCCTGGCGACCTACTGGGTCCATGACATCGGTCTGTTCAACCTGCTGCGGTTGTTGCAGGGCATCGGCCTGGGCTTCGTCGTCACGGTCAGCTATCCCGCGCTGAACGAGGCCTTCAGCGAGGCCGATGCGGTGCGCATGATGGCGCTGTTGGCCAATATCGCCTTGCTGTCGCCATTGTTGGGGCCGTTGATCGGCACCCTGATGCTGCAGTGGCTCGACTGGCGCTGGTTGTTCGTGGCCTTTGCGGCCGGAGCGGTGCTGACCTGGCTGGCGCTCTATCGACTGATGCCGGAAACCTTGGGCGTAGAGCGCCGTGATGGATCACGCCTGCCGTTCACACCGATCCAGGTGCTGCCCTTGGTGCAAGGCTACGGGCGCTTGCTGGCCAACCGTCGCTTCATCGCCGGCAGTGTGGCCCTGGGGCTGGTCAGTCTGCCCCTGATCGGCTGGATCGGCCTGTCGCCCGTGCTGCTGATTCACGACGAGGGGCTCAGCACCCTGGCCTATGCGCTCTGGCAGCTTCCCGTCTTTGCCGGGTTGATCAGCGGCAACCTGATCATCAACCGCATCGCCGATCGCTATCCGCTGCACCGACTGGTGCAGGGCGCGCTGTGGCCGTATCTGGTCGGTCTGCTAGGCATGGTGGTGGCGACGGCCTGGTGGCCGAGCGTGCTCAGCCTGGTGGTCGGGCTGACGGTCTACGCGCTGGGCCTGGGGGTGGCCAACGCCGTGCTGTACCGGCTGACGCTGTTCGCCAGCGATCAGAGCAAGGGGTTGGTGTCGGCGATGCTGGGCATGATCACCATCGCCTTGCTGGGCTTGGGCGGCGTGTTGATGGCCATGCTTGGCGCGGGCGCCAGCCTGCTGCACTTCGCGGTGATCGCTGGCGTGGCCGGAGCCTTGGCCCTGTGGCCGTTGCGCCGGGTGATCCGCGACAGCCGTGACGCGCTCGAGGGCGCTGGGGTCGAGCCTTCAGTGACCTGATCAGGGCGTGTCGGCAGCCTGCGATTCGGCCAGCGCCTGTTTGCCGCGCCCGACTTCCTGATGCCAGTGCAAGGCGATCAGGATCAGGGTCGGCACACCCAGCAGGGCGGTGATCAGGAAGAAGTTGTGGTAGCCGAGCTTTTCCACCATGACCCCTGAATAACCGCCGATCAGGCGCGGAAGTAGCAGCATGATCGAGCTGAGCAGGGCGTACTGGGTCGCGGAGAATTTCAGGTTGGTGAGGCTCGACAGATAGGCCACGAAGGCCGAGGTCGCCAGCCCGGAGCTGAAGTTGTCCAGCGAGATGGTCACCACCAGCATCTCCAGGTTCGGCCCCATGTCGGCCAGCATCAGGAACAGGATGTTGGTCGCCGCCGATGCCGCACCGCCGATGAACAGGATCGGCAGGATGCCGAAACGCACGATCAGCAGACCACCGGCGCCCGCGCCGACCAAGGTCATGATCAGGCCGAAGATCTTGCTCACGCTGGCGATCTGGTCCTTGGTGAAGCCCTGGTCGATGTAGAACACGTTGGCCATGACCCCCATCACCGTGTCGGACATCCGGTAGGTGGCGATCAGCCCCAGCAGCAGCAAGGCCTGCCAGCGATAGCGCACGATGAAGTCGTTGATGGGCGTCAGCACCGGTGCCAGGCCGCGCCGGCCCATGGAGGACAGGCAGGCCCAGGTCAGGCTGGTGTAGAGGATCGCGCGCAGGAAGGCCCGGTCCTCGAGCAGCAGGTCCAGCGGCGTGGCGCTGCCGAAGACCATGCTGGCCCAGTCGGTGTTGAACAGCTGCGTGAACATGGCCGGCACCGAGACCAGCAGGATGATCAGCACGAACACCGAAGCAAGTTGGTGGGTCAGGCCATAGCGGGTGGCCGATAATTGAGTCTGCAGCGCAACGGGTGGTTCACGCATGACCAGGGTGGTGAAGACCGCTGGTAGCATGATCAGGCCGAAGAGCACGTAGGTGCCCGTCCAGGCTTCGTGCAGGTAGCTGAAGCCCGTGGAACCGAACCATTCGGCGAAGAACAGCGCGCCAGCGGTGGCGAGCAGGGCGGCGATGCGGTAACCGGCCATGTAGCTGGCGGCCAGGGCCGCCTGGCGCTGGTCGTCGGCGATCTCCAGGCGGTAGGCATCCACCGCGATGTCCTGGGTGGCCGAGGCGAACGCGACCAGCACGGCCAGAGCGATCAGCCAGGACAGGTGCTTCTGCGGGTCGCACAGGCCCATGCCGATCAAGCCCGCCATCACCAACACTTGCGACAGCAACAGCCAGGAGCGTCGTCGCCCCAGCCGCCCCAGTACCGGCAGGCGCCACTGGTCGAGCAGCGGCGACCACACCCATTTGAACGCGTAAGCCAGCCCGATCAGGCTGGCGTAGCCGATCGTTTCCCGGGCCACGCCGGCCTCGCGCAACCAGACCGACAGCGTCGAGAACACCAGCATGTACGGCAACCCGGCAGCGAATCCAAGCAGCAGTAGCACCAGCGTGGACGGGCTGGCATAGGCAGCGAGCGCAGCGCGCCAGGTTTTACGGGGCATGGAGCAACATCTGCCTCAAGGTTGCGAAAACAAAGCGCGCACTCTAACCGCTGTGCTCCACCGGGCGCCAGCCATGGCGCAACATATCCACACGATTGTTCCGGACGGTCACGCCTTCGGCACGCAGCCGCGCGCGCTGCTCGTCCCCTGAGACCGTACCGGACGCCAGGCAGAGGCGACCGCCTGCTCCCAGGACTCGGTGCCAGGGCAGGCGCGTACCGTCAGGCAATTGGCTCAGGGCACGCCCCACCCAGCGCGCGACACGCCCCAGCCCGGCCAGGTCAGCCAGTTGGCCATAGCTGACGACCTTGCCCGATGGCACTTGGTCGAGCACCAGAAAAAGTGCCATTCGTCGGGCATCCGCTTGTTCGGCGGTCAGGCTACCGGCCCTGGCCATCAGGGCTTCGCCTGATCAGGTAGCAGGAAGAAAGGGTCAGTGACAGAGATGAGAACGGAACTCAAGTACATGTGTGCGGTCTGTCCTTGCTTCAATGAAGGGTCGCTGGATAATGCCTGCCTTTTTCCCGGAATCTAACCTGTAATCGCCTATGTATTCACGTCTTCTGTTGTGCCTCACCGCTGTTGCGCTGTCCTCGTCTGCCTTTGCCGATACCGTCTGGATGAAGAACGGCGACCGGCTCAGCGGCAAGATCAAAGTGTTCGATGGCGGCAAACTGTTGCTCGAGACACCGTATGGCGGTTCCATCGCCCTAGACTGGAAACAGGTCAAGACGCTGCAGAGCGATCAGGAGCTGCTGGTCAAGCAGGACGCCTACACCGGCGAGAAGACCAAGTCCCTCACCGCTGCCGATGCCGGCAAGGTCACCCTGGCCAATGGCGAGGCACCCAAGACCGTGGAGCTGGCCTCCATCCAGCAGATCCTCAAGCCCAAGCCGGTAGTGCAGGATCTGGTGTGGAAGGGTAACGTCGACCTGGCGCTGGACTACAAGCGCGCCGAGAACGACACCGACGACTACGACATCGATTTCAAGACCACCGCGCGACATGGTCGCTGGCGGCACAGCGCCGAAGGCGAGTACAACCGCGAGACCAAGGATGACGTGACCACCACGGACAACTGGAGCGCCGAGTACGCACTGGACCGCTTCCTGACCGACCAGTGGTTCTGGCAGGGTCGCCTGGAGTACAAGCGCGATCACGTGGAAGACCTGGCCCGCCAGCGTACGGTCGGTACCGGCCCGGGTTATCAGTTCTGGGACGACGAACTGGGCGCGTTCTCGCTGGGCAGCCTGCTCAACCGCACCGATTATGAATACGCCGATGGCGGCAAGGACAACTTCTATTCGGTGGCGATGAAGTGGGACTACAACCGTTATCTGATTGGCAAGCGCGTCGAATTCTTCACCAATGGTGAGTTGGGCAAGCCGCTGGGCGACGTGGCCGACTACTCGTTGGACGCCGAGGTCGGGTTGCGCTACAAGGTGACCGAATGGGCGTCGCTGAACCTGAAGGCCGAGAAGGATGTGATCAGCGGGACGAGCGGGAGCGATCTGGACAAGACGCGGTATACGGCAGGGTTCGGGGTGGCCTGGTAAGCGGAGAGCGGGCTGCAAGCTGCACGTGTAGGCGGGGCGGAACTTTCGTGCCTGGCCACAGAGCAAGGTGGCTGGTTTCATGGGCCCGCAGGGCCCAAACGCAGTCGGTCCGGCACCCCGGCAGGGGCCGCTCAGAGGGAATTGCGCCTGTATGATTCACCCCGGTGCCACTACGGGTGTGGGAGCGGCCCCTGTGCCGCGATTGGGCCCGCAGGGTCCATAAATCAGCCCCGCCTAACTTCCCTCTCTGCCCGAATCTCAACGCCCTACACGGAACCCGACCATGAGCGCCACCCCCCTGCACAACGCCCGCGAACTGCTGCTCAAGGCGTATCAAGGTGTCCTCTCGACGCATTCCAAGGCCATGCCGGGCTTTCCCTTCGGTTCGAGCGTGCCGTACTGCCTGGATGCCCAAGGCCAGCCGCTGATCCTGATCAGCCGTATCGCCCAGCACACCCACAACCTGCTGGCCGATCCCAAGTGTTCGCTGTTGGTCGGTGAGCGCGATGCAGCGGACGTACAGACCGTAGGGCGTCTGACGATACTGGCGCAGGCCCGCAAGCTGGAAGAGATCGAGGCGCTGGACCTCGCTGCCCAGCGCTATTACCGCTACTTCCCGGAATCGGCTGGGTACCACCAGGCGCATGCGTTCGACTTCTGGGTCCTCGAGCCCGTTCGGCATCGCTACATCGGTGGATTCGGCGCTATCCACTGGCTCGATCAGGTCACCCTGGCCAATCCTTTCGCCGGTGCCGTCGAGGCTCGCATGCTCGAGCACATGAACAGCGACCATGCCGATGCGCTCGCCCATTATGTCCGTCTGGCCGGCCTGCCTGACACGGCGCCCGCGTGCCTGGTCGGGTTGGACAGCGAAGGGCTGCACCTGCGCATCGGGCATGCACTGTACTGGCTGGCGTTTCCCACGGTTTGCAACACGCCGACACAAGTGCGCGAAGCCTTGGTGTGCCTGGCCCGCGCCTCCCATTGGCCGACCGCTCAGAAGGTCGCGGGTTGAAATAGCGACTGATTGCATCCATTTGGAGTCTTACTGGAAGGCTGTCTTCCGCAGAGGATCCCTTGATGCGTGTTTTTCTCCTGCTGTTCCTGATTTTCCCGGTGCTGGAGCTGTTC
>Ga0157363_1006302_pt1 | contig 11140 bp, 17 predicted proteins | sample AttsexASBM1_FD_111477 | JGI IMG/M metagenome (GOLD analysis project Ga0157363, IMG submission 111477) | Fungus gardens microbial communities from leaf cutter ant in Ribeirão Preto, State of São Paulo, Brazil - Atta sexdens ASBM1 | ecosystem: Host-associated > Fungi > Mycelium > Unclassified ...
AGTAGTATTAGTGTTTCAAATTTTAGTGAAGTAGTGAGTCTATTTATGTTTACCTTGTTACAACTTAAGCTAAAGAGTTTAGACAAAAGATTTTATGGTGTGCTTGGACAATAACATTTTTCTTTTATTTTTATCTATTTTTCTTGATTTAATATTCTTTTTCTTTTATTTTCTGTTTTATTTTTTCTTTTTCTTTTCTTTTAATTCTCTTGGACAATGAAGAGGCATATGACTGTGGTCACATGGGTGTCACATGATATGAGATCATAGGTCTGGAATGTAGTAGAAAAATCTAGAACAATAATATTAGGGAATATGTTTGTCTTGTGGAAACAGTGTGGTAAACTTATGAACAACACATTGTTATAACTCAAAATCCTTAGGGTTGGATTAAGAGGTAACCTTGTATTTGGGTAACACAAGAGAACTTGATAGAGAACTCTTCTACAAACTAGTCTACATTTTTATACTACTACTGATGGTCCATGCTCACTGCTGTGTACCCTATCCTAAATGACCATGTGTAGAACATGAGGTCAACATGTGGTATCCATGTTGTATGACATCATTTGTTCTAGATCCTTCTACTTTGTTCTCTGTGTCTTGTGATCTAACCCTAATCCTATGTTCTAAAAATAGAAAAATAAGAAAATAAAATGAAAAGAAAATGGAAATGGAAAATGAAATAAAGAGAAACTAAGTCCACCGTTTGTGAACTTGACATTACCTCCTTCTTAAGATTTCTTCTCCAGAGAAACTGCTTTCTACCTTCTCCAATTCCTTTCTAGCTTCTTCAAATATTCCTCTTCAAATTTTCTGTCATCCCACCCATACAACATCTTCACTATAAACTTCCCCGGTAGTTCTCCTCTTCTGAAATCTCTTTCCTCCGCCATATCTATTTTTTCTTGTCTCCTAATTTCTGCATTTATCCTCCCTTTGAATTCTTCTAAGGCTTCCCCTGTATTTTCCAGATTTTCTTTCCTTTTCCATGTATCCCCCTCTGCCATAAACCTTTTATACCACACTAAGTACTTCTCTACTTCTCTTATTTTCTTTTTATTCAAAATTCTTTTTACTTCCCATTCTTCAGCTTCCTCCACTTCTATTGGCTTTCCCTCCTTCTTTTTCTGTCCCCTCACTTGCTCCTTATATCATACTATCTGGCTTACATTGACTACCAGATGTATTCTCATTGAAGTTGGCAACCGTAGTTTAACCGCATTTGATGAAACTACTTCTTCTATCACATATGGCCCCACATATCTCTCTGTCAACTTCCTCACAGGTCTTTCCTTGAATACCAAGTCTTTGGTACTTAATAACACCCTATCTCCCCTTTTCCATTCCTCTGTCTCTCTTCTACTACGATCTGCATATCTCTTCATCTCCTCCTGTGTCCTTTTTAGTGTTGCCCCTGCCTCCTTGTGTACTTTCTTCATTTTCTCCGCAAACTCTGTCGCACTTTCCACTTTTCCCTTTTTCCTTATATCTCCCCCCATTCTTAATTCTCTTCCATAATTTACTATAAATGGCGATACCTTAGTTGCAGTATGAGCTTTGTTATTCACTGCAAATTCTGCTGATACCAGCCACTCTGGCCAATCCTTCTGCCGATGTTCCATGAAGAACCTTAAGTATTGCTCCAACTCTTGGTTCATTTGTTCTGTTTGCCCATCTGTCTGTGGCTGTCGACAGTCTCGTTTCTATCCCCAGCATCTGGTTCAGCTCCTTCGTTAACTCCGCTGCAAATTGTGGACCCTGATCTGATATTACACTCTCCGGCAGACCATGCAGCTTCCACACATTGTCCCTAAATAATCTTGCTAATCCTTCCACCGATGTTCCTTCTGTCATTGCCACAAAATGTGTCATTTTGGACAGCCTGTCGCAAACTACTAGGATAGCATCATTTCCTGCTACCACTGGTAACTTTGTAATGAAGTCTACCATTAGATGTGTCCATGGTTTCTCTGGTACTTTGCTCAATTTCAATTTTCCTACTACTTCCTCTGTTCTATTCTTCATCCTTTGGCATAAATTGCATCCTTCTACATACCTCCCCACATCTCTTGTTACACCCAGCCACCAGTAGTTCCTTATCACCAACTCTACTGTCTTCCATTGCCCTCCATGTCCTGCTGCCAGTACATCATGGTATAACCTAATTACCTCTCCTCTCAGTTCCTCGTCCCTCAGTATATATACCTTCTCTTCTTTCAATACTAACTCTCTCTCTATTTTCCACTCCTCTCCTCTCAGTTTCTTTACCTTTGCCCTTTTCATCTCCTCTACTACTCTAACTACATCCTCATCCTTACTCCTGGCTTTTTTTATCCTTTCTACCATATCTACTTCCAGTCCTTCTATTACTACCTCCTGTAAACTATGAACCCAATTTTCTTTTATTACTACCTGATTCTCATTATCCCTATCTACTCCTACTTTCCAATCCAGTCTCCTGCTTAACCCATCCACCTTCTCCATCCTTGTACCTGGCACATGTTTCAGGGTAAAATCAAATCGAGACAAATATAAGGCCCATCAAGCCTGTCTCCTATTCAATTTCTGTGCTTTCATGAAGTATTCTAAGTTCTTGTGATCTGTTCAGATTTTGAACTTGAACTGCACTCCTTCCAGTAAATGTCTCCACATCTCTAATCCCCTAATAATCACTAACATTTCTTTGTTATGAATTTCATAATTTCTTTCAGTTTCATTCAATGACTTAGAAAGGAAAGCAACTGGTTTCCATCTCCCATTTTCTTCTTCCATTGACAACACCTTTCCCATCGCATAATCTGAAGCATCCACCTCTACTTGTAATTTTTTATCTAGATCCGGCGCTGCTAGCACTGGTTTTTTTGTAAACCACTCCTTTAACTCTCTAAATGCCTTCTTCTGCTTCTCTGTCCAATCCCACTTCTTATCTTTTTTCACCATATCATGTAATGGCCTAGCTATGGATGCGAAGCCCTCAATGAATCAACGATAGTAGTTCACCAATCCTAGGAACTTCTGTACATCTTTGACACACTTAGGTGTCAGCCATTCCAGCACTCCTTTTACCTTTTCTTCTTCCATTTTGATTCCTTCAGGCCTGATTGCGACTCCTAAGAATCCTACTTTTCTGACCTTCCCTCTACACTTCTCCGGTTTCACGTATAAGTTATTCTCTTCTAGCCTCCTAATTACCTCTGCCACTATTTCATCATGTCCTTCTTCCATTTCCGTTCCTATTATTATATCGTCAATAAACACTGCTACCTTTCCTGTGTTAATTAAGTCCCTCAACAATTCATTCATCATTGCTTGAAATGTTGCTGGGGAGTTAGTCAACCCAAAGAACATTACCGTAGGTTCAAAGGACCCCTCTGGTGTGGTGAACGCCACCTTCCACTTATCTCCCTTCTTAATCCTCACATTGTTGTAACCCCACCTTAGGTCCATCTTTGTAAACATCTTCTTTGTTCCGATATTTTCCAAGACGTCTGATATTAGTGGGAGTGGATAGTTATTCTTAATCGTCCACTCGTTCAGATACCTATAATCTTGTACCATCTGCTTCTTTCCATCTTTCTTTCCCATGAAGAATACTGGTGCTGTTTGTGGTGACTTCAATAGCCAAATATATCCCTTCCTCAGCTGCTCCTGAATGAACTCCCTCATCTCTTCTCTTTCTTCCCTTGATAATGGGTACACCTTCCCTTTCCTTAGCACAAACACTTCCTTAACGTCTATTGCATGGTCCCACACCTTCCTCGTCGACATCCTCTCTGACTGCTTATTCCCAAATATCTTTATCCACTTATGGAATTTCTCTGGCACCAGCTCTTTTGCTTCCGCCTCTGACCTTGCTGCTTCCTCCTCTTCATCCCATATTTCCCATTTCTCTGCCACCTTCCTTACTTCCATTGTCTTCCCCTTTTTCTGTTTCCTCTTCTTGTCCTCTTCTTCCCTCTTCTTCTCTGTTTCTTCTTTTGCTTCCTCTTCTTTTTGTTTCTCCCATCCCAATTTTCCCTGCACTGGCCTCCACTGTTTTCCACATTCTTCTGGACACCTTGTCATTTTTACTTCCTCTATTCTCCAGTCAATCTCAAGATTGTGGCGAGCTAGCCATGGCATTCCCAAGATCACCGTCCACTTCTGTTCCCCAATCATATCAATCTCCGTCCTCTCCCTATGTCCTTGATAATAAATATTCACTTCCACTGTATACTCTATAGGTCCCTCCTTATTCAACAATCTATCCACATTCCTTACATTCATTGGTCTCTCCAGCTTTTTTAACTTAAAACTCTGCTTCCTTGCAAACTCCAAACTCATTACCAACCCCATTGCTCTACTATCCAACAATGCCTCTACTGTAACACCCTCCTGAGTATCTATTCTTTCTAACCCAATTTTCACTGTTACTTCTCTCAAAGTTCTTCTCTCTGCTTTTCTTACTTTCTCCTCTGATGCAGGTGTATCAGCATTTATTATTGTAGCTAATACACTATACTTATTCTGAGAATCTAGTTGAGGAGTTTTAAATTCTCCCCTTCTTTTAAATTGTTCACATTGTTATAAATCTCCTTGATTCTTCCTCCACCATACTCCACCCTCCTTCCTTCCATCGGCCTCTCTCTTCTCCTGTTCTTACAATGGCAGGCCATATGCCCAAAGCCCCTGCAAGCATAACAGTTTCTCCCCCTATCTACCTCCATTGTATAAGGGTCCCTTCTTGGGGGAACCTCCACACCCTGTCCCTGCCCCCTAACAACCACTGTATTTGTTCTCTTTACTCCTTCCATCAGAGCAGGCCCTGTTGTCACCTGCTGAGGGGGCATTTGCCTCCTCTGCCACACTAAGGGTCATGGTATAATTTGTCTTTGCTCTTGCTTAGGAGCTTCTCCCATCATCTCCTTCTTACCTCTCAACCTCTTCTCCTCTCTCCTACTCTCTCTCCAATTTCTGTCAAGGGCCGTTGCCCTCTTGTACCACTATTCTATAGAGGCCAGCAGATTTTCCACCTCCATCAACTTTCTTCTTATCCCTCCGTTTATCCCCCTCTTGAACTCTTCCACCAATGGCCTTCTCTCATATCCACTTCCTCTTGCTGCCCTCTTGAACTCCTGCACAAACTCCTCCATTGTTTTCCCTCCTTGCTCCAATTTCCTTAGCTCTGCTGCCTTTGTTGATTCCTCCTCTCCTCTACCAAATTCCTTCTTCAAACTCATTAAAATTCTTCTACCGACTCATATTCTACCTCCACTGACTCCAGCTCCTCCATCATGTTCTCCTTCCACACATCTGTAGATTCTCCCTGTACATATGAGAAGACCCACTGTACTTGTTCCTCCACCATAGATTCTCTTAATTTTATTCTCAAAAATAATCTACATGCTGTGATAAATCCCCCTACTTTCCCTACTTCTCTATTGAAGATGGCCAGTTTGGCCACTTCTATGTGAGGTCCCAGATTGAACTCTGTTGCCATGCCTCCTGTTCTCACTTCTTCTGCTGCTATAAGCAGGGCTTGTATCTGCGCCTGCATTGCTGCCAGCTGTTCTTGTTGCTGGCGGATTATTGCTTGAAGATCCATATAACTCATATTGATATAAGGGGGTGGGGAATTGAGAGGAGATGGTGATGATAATGATGGTGATGGTGGGGGTGGTGATAATATATATAAAGGGAGTGCAGAACTGGTGCTGGTTTCGCTCTCTGATTCGTACTCAGAAAATAACAGTATCTCAATAAGTGATAGCAGGTCCTCTTCAAGTTCTGCCTACACTGCTACTAACTACTGCCTTAAGAAAAGTGTATGCAATTTTGTCCTAAGAAGAACATTCTACTCTAAGCAAGGTCTTATGGACACCTGCTGTTCTCCTGCATAGACACCTCACAAGGGGAGATGTAGCACAGAGCTGATAGATGAAAATATAAAGAGCACATCCACAAAAGGTGATATGTCTGAAATATACCAGTGGGCTTTGATACAAACAGACAGCTAGGCTTCTCCTGCCTAACTAGTGTGCCCTTTATGTCTAGGGTCCAGCAATATCTTCTTGACTAAAGGACGGTGTTGTCCTTCGGTCAAGAATGGTAAGAGAATAAGGAAAAGATAAGAGGGCTTTGTGTTAAGCGGTCTTTTGAAATGGAATCAAGTTCTAATGTTATAACTCAAAATCCTTAGGGTTGGATTAAGAAGTAACCTTGTATTTGGATAACATAAGAGAACTCAATAGAGAACTCTTTGTTACAAACAGTACCTTGAGAATATAGCATGGAGTTGGGTTGAGGGTATGACGACATGATTGGCTGCGCCAAAGTAGTCTCAGTCAGTGCCTCATGTAGTAGGTGCCACAACCTCATTTCTTCCTCCTTGTTGCCTCATGCTTTATGACTCTCTTGCTTCATAGACTACTTGTGGTTTCATCGTGTACTCCTAATATATATAGCATAGATACTATCCTGTATTCTTACACTTTACCACTTATACATATCCCTTACTCTTCCTCAAATCTTTGCCTTAGTTACAACCTGAGCTCAAGCTTAAGGTCATTACATTTGGTAAAGCGTCGACGAGCTCACCTTGCAAGAGAGGTGTATACGAACAAAACTAGACAGAGTTACCTGTCAAAAGACAAAACACGTGTAGTGTAAACTATGAGAAACCAAGATGAGTTCAAGAAGGACAAATGATATAGAGGCATTGTCAGAACAACTAGGATCTTTACAGATCAATGAAGAAGCCTCAAGTAACAAACAAACAGACACAGAGATGTCAACAGCACCAGCAGCAACACCAGCAGTAAACGAGTCAGCAGGAATGCCAAGAAGCATAGTTCCAGACCCAGGGTGGTTTGACAGTGATCGAACAAAATTTGAAGACTAGTGGAGAGGGATTAGGCTATTCCTCAAGAGCAACAAAGTCAACAGAACAGACAATAGGATCACAGCAATCCTAGCTTGCCTCAGAGGGGGTGTAGTGGGAATCTATACACAGAAGAAGCTCGACAAGCTAGATGAAGATGACAATACCCAAGACTGAGATGATTTTGTAAAAGAGATCAAGACAACGTTCAGCAACAAGTCCAAAGCAGCAGATGCTAAATGGAAAATTAAGACATTCAAACAAGGGAAATAAAATATAGCAGACTTTATCATAGAGTTCGAAGCGCTAGCCACAAAGGCTGATACAGATGAGCTGCATGCCATCTTTTTATTGAAGAAAAATGCACAACAGGATATTATCAAGATGATACTGGGATACCTACCAATAGCAATGCTAGAAACTCTTAAAGAGTGGAAGGTGGCAATAATGTCAGTAGAACAAGGATATGAATCAACAGAGGGACACCATGATTACAAGACAAGCACAGGAACCACATATGGTGGTAGAGGACAACCAATGAATATTGGGAGGTCTAACGACAATTTTAAAGATGGAAAACCAAGATGTTTCAACTGCAACAAATATGGGCACATAACAAAGGATTGCCAAGGAAAGAAGAAAGAACGAGAAACAAGGAAATGTTTCAAATGCGATAAAGAAGGACATATTGCAAAGGACTGCAAGGGAAAGCAAACGATGAAGAACAGAAAAGTCAAAGAGGACTCAGATGACAAAGACAACAAGAAGGAGGAGGGTTTTGGCGAAGATCTCGAGTAGGCACAGTACAAGAGATCTCCCATGTAAATTCCCAAAATAAATATATTATTCCAAATTGCCGAAGCAGCAATGGAAAACAGAAATTAAATGTGCAAGCAAATATCAAAACGAGGAATGGAAAGAAGCTAGAAGTCAAAGCACTAGTGGATTCAGGATGCACACACACAGGAATCGATAAACAATTAGTCAAGGACAAAAAGATTCCAACAAAACCTATCAACTTCTCATTCAAGATTTTTAATGTGGACGGCACAAAGAACGGAGAGGTGACCAAGGTAACGCCTCTAGAAATTGAAATCAACAGACATACAAAACAATTGGAAGCAGCAGTTACAGATCTAGATGGAACGGATATATTTCTGAGCCATGACTGGCTAGTCAAACACAATCCTGAAGTCAATTGGAAGAACAGCACAATATGGTTTACCAAATGCCCAGGACACTGCACAATGAAACATGAAGACATTTGGTTCAACACTAGGAGACAAATGGCAATGGATAAAATGGAACAGGACAATGGTGAAATCGGCAAAGAATCTGACAAGACTAATCCAGAGGATTTACCAGACTATATTTAGCTATTCACACATTTGATTAACAAGAAGAAATTCAAGAAACTACCAGAAAGATGAGAATGGGACCACGAGATAAACCTCATGGATGAAGCACCAAAAGAATTAAATGCCAAGGCATATGCGATAACATTCAAGGAAGAGAATGTGCTAAATCAATGGTTGAATGAGCAATTGAAAGCAGATCTTATAGTGGAATTAAAATCAAGATATGCAGCACCATATTTTTACATTCCAAAGAAGGATGGATCACTACAATTGGTACAAGATTACAGGAAGCTCAACCAGGTTACAATAAAGGAAAAAATGCCACTGCCATTAATTGGAGAAGTAATTGACAAGCTCAAGGAAGCAAAATACTTCAACAAATTAGATCTAATCTGGGGATACAACAACGTCTGAATCAAAGAAGGGAATGAATGGAAAGCTGCATTCCTAACCAATAAAGGGCTATTTGAACCACAAGTCATGTATTTCAGGCTATGCAATTTGCCGGGAATGTTTCAATGAATAATGAACAGTATATTCCAAGAACTGCTCCATGAAGATGTATTGGCAAATTATATGGACGATTTTATAATACCATCCAAGACCATGAAAGAACTAGAAGAAAGAACAGTTCAATTTTTGAAGATAGTGGAGAAGCACAACCTGTGTTTCAAAAGATTGAAATGCAACTTCAACATGGAGGAAATCCCTATCTTAGGGGTGGTTGTTGGCAAAGGACAGATTCAAATGGAACAAGAAAAGATCAAGGTAGTAAAAGAATGGAAGACGCCGACAAAAGTGAAAGATGTGGAAAGCTTCCTAGGATTTGCAAATTTCTATCGATGCTTTATACAAAACTTCAGCCATACTGCCAAACCATTAAATGAACTAAAAGGCAAGAAAGAGTGGAAATAGGAAGAGGAATACCAAAGAGTGTTTGAAGAACTTAAAGAGAAGATTACAAGTCAACCGGTATTAGCATTACCCAGGAGAGAAGGAAAATTCAGGGTAGAAACAGATGCTTCAGGACATACCATTGAAGGAGTACTTTCCCAAGAGCAAGAAGGGAAGTGGAAGCCCATAGTATTTTTATCAAGGACAATGCAACCAGTAGAACGAAACTACGAAATTTATGACAAGGAACTACTAACAATAGTAAAAGCTTTGGCTAAATGGAGACAATATCTGCTAGATGCAGTGGAGACATTTGAGATTTGGATGGACCATGAAAACTTGAAATATTTCTGAGAACCTCACAAGCTAAACAAACGACAGGCAAGATAGTATTTAAAGTTGCAAGATTATGACTTCGTACTACAACATATTCCAGGGAAGACAAACACAAAGGCAGACATCCTCTCAAGAAAGGAACAAGTCAATACAAAAGAGGACAACAAGGATGTACAATTGCTAAAAGATGAGATATGGACAAGAAAGACCACAGTCAAGATTATGATGTTGGGAAGAAAAGTGATGATAGAAGAAAGTGATATAGTCAAGAAAATTTGGAGGAATAATACAAGAGAGAAGGAAATTATCCAAGCATTGGAAAAGAAAGATGGATTAGCATGGAAAGAAGATGGAATGGCATACATGGAAGGAAGGATCTATGTGCCAAATAACAAGAAACTCAGGAAAGAAATTCTGAAGGAACATCATAATCCAGTGGATATTGGACATTCAGGACAACACCAAATGCTGGAATTACTCAAGAGAATTACTGGTGGCCAGGACTCAAAGAAGATATCAAGAAATATGTGCAAGGATGTTTTAAATGTCAACAAAATAAATTCCAGCACCAATGAAGAGCAGGTGAACTATATCCACTAGAGATTCTGAAAGGACCATGGCAAGAAATTAGCATTGACATGATAGGACCATTACCAAGTTCAAACGGAATGGACGCCATATTGGTTATTGTGGATCGATTCACAAAAATGATTAGGCCAAAAGTAATGACGACGAACATTTTATCAGAAGGGATTGCAAAAATCTACAGGAATGAGATATGGAAACTATATGGAGTACCAAGGACAATTCTTAGCAATCAAGGACCACAATTCGCATTGAAGTTCATGGAAGAATTCACTAAAGTATTGGGAACCAAAAGAAAATTGTCCATGGCATACCATCCTCAAACAGATGGGCAAACAGAAAGGATAAACCAAGAAATAGGAATGCTCTTGCAACATTACATGAACTACCAACAAGATAATTGGACGGACTGGTTGGCCATAGCAGAATTTTCATATAATGACAAGAAACATGCAGCAACTGGAAAGACACCATTCGAATTGAATTTTGGAAGACACTCTTGGAAAGAAGACCTTATGGTTCAAATGGGAATACCATGGGTAGAAGAATTCATGAAACACCTGTAGAAGAGTTGGGAACACACTGTACATGCAATGGAAGAGTCTCAGAAAAACATGAAATGACAGTGTCCACCGTTTGTGAACTTGACACACATGTATATTAGGGTAGGTATATTTATTGTTAGCACAGACCATGTATCTATTGTATAAATAGGGTAGCAATGCATTGGGGACTCCTTGTTGAGTTCTCTTATGATTCCCATAGGATATTTTGCCTATAAGTTTACTTAGTACACTATTGGTTATTCTTAGACTAGTGGTTGCCACAACAAAAGAGATGTTAGAAGTGATCTTATCTAACCATAGTTACTGTGGACTTAGTCTCAGAACTGTTTCTTATTCAGTTAGTACATCATATTATCACATGTACTACTACTTGTGGACATGTTTTATGACTTTTAGTCATTTACAATTGTCTACAGTCCATTGGGTGATTTCAGACCTTTCACATTGCTACCTAAGACTACTAAGATCTTTTAGTTATCACCTACACATCTTTTATCAAGAGAAACCTTATACAGGGTTTACATAAGAGAATTCAATAG
>Ga0157363_1006303_pt1 | contig 11139 bp, 4 predicted proteins | sample AttsexASBM1_FD_111477 | JGI IMG/M metagenome (GOLD analysis project Ga0157363, IMG submission 111477) | Fungus gardens microbial communities from leaf cutter ant in Ribeirão Preto, State of São Paulo, Brazil - Atta sexdens ASBM1 | ecosystem: Host-associated > Fungi > Mycelium > Unclassified ...
ATATAATATTTCTTACAAATTTGAATAAAAATTATGAGAACATAATTTTTATATATATTTATTATTCAGATTTCATTAAAAATAAGATACAAAAGAGAGAGAGAGAGAGAGAGAGAGAGAGAGAGAGAGAGAGAATATTTAGCCTTTATATTAACTTTATAAAGATATCTTAACACAGTTAAATATTAATATTCATCAATTATTTAAGTTAAATGATGACAAAATGATACATAGATAATTGAACGAAAATAATATGGATAATATGAGATTATATTATTTTTACTTGTAAGATAATTAGTATATTAGTATTGATTTCTTATAATAAAATATTATAAAATATTTAAGAAAAAAATTGTTTGTTTCATTACAATATACGTATTTATTACAAAAATCTGAATGAATTAGAAAAGAATTTGTTTTAAACTTTTTTTATTTATATTATAGAGTTTATATTAGAGTTTGCAGTTCGAGCAACTATTTGTTTAAGCTTGTATTTTGAATGAATCATCTTCTTTAAATAAAACACAGAAACTTAATCTTTTCTTCCAAAAGGATTAAAAATCATGTTCGAGTGCAACTCAAGAAGTTTGCAGACAAATCACACAGAGCAGACCAGGTTTCTCCTCATTCTAGCTTGTTCTCGTTCTTCCATCGAGCGAAGGACAATAATTCCGTCACTAATTGAGTTACGTCGCGGCCTAAATGCCCGATGAATATTCATATCTTTTCCCGTAGTACCTCGCGTTTCTCGTTGGCGCCACCGTGGAAAGAAAAAGTTGTCAGGAATTAAAAACTCAATGAAATTATAAAATTATGTTCGCTTGACATTTGGCAAGAATGTTGCAAAGTTTTACTATTCTCTTTTCTTGCCCACTACGTGACCTTAACCTTTTTATGTTTAAGGAATTGTACACTATATCCTTGGGAATGCATATCAATAAATGTTTTCTAAATAATAGTTATGATTATGAAAAGTATAAATTATTAAAATAATTGTAAAAATATGAAAGTAATATTTTATAATATAATGCATATTTATCTAAATAAAAATAATCTTATAATGGTTCAATAACAATAAACAACAAGCATGAGTTACAGATTTTTATGTATTTCAAATTCTTAGAACATACGTTTTGACCTTATCATCTTCAGTGTAAAGAAATTAAACGCAAATTTAACAAAATTAATAAAATGATTAAATACAAATTATACAATTTATAGTTACGCAAAAAGTTGATAGTATTTCTTCATATCTATCTTCCGCAAGAATGCAATGCTTTTCGTTCTGATAATATTATCAGTTATATTATATTCTTTCATTATAACAGTCGCAATAAGTTCATAATGATAAAAATATTGAACATGATGAGTCATTAAATAAAAATGTACTGGAACATATTCTGTTATCAAATTAATAGAATAAATTATAAAAATAACAATGAATAAATGATCATTATATTCAAAATTATTAATATATATGATCCTTCTTTTAATAAATTATTAATTATATTAAAGTGTGTGTTAATAAATAAAATTATTGTACATATACCTCAACTGTGATTGATAAATCAGGATATAATCAATAATTGAAACAATGAGTCACAATTTACAATGAGAAACAATTTATTTGCAAAAAGCAAATGCGATCAGAGATAAAAATTGAAACTAGTTCAGTCAAATTGCTTGTATTGTATTATCGAGTGTGAGCGACATTCTGTTGCTTTATATTAGCTTGTTAAGAGAGGGGATGAGATTGGAAGGAGAATAAAGATAGGAAAGGAACAAAAGAAAAAGGAAGGAAAGAAAAGATTAGGAAGGGGAAGGAGGCTGCAAAATTTGTAGATAAGAATTAAATATTTTTTATTTTTGTTTTGTTTATTCGATCCCAATTTTTATTTTTTAATGTGAACCATTTCGGAGATCAATCTTTTACTGTACGACGGTTCCTTGTCTAAAATCTTTACAACTTTCCAATTAAAATTATGGTTCCAATTAAAATTATAGTTAATACGATCGTCACTAATCATCGATGGAGAACCAATCTTTTTATTAATATCCGAAATATGTTCATTTAGTCTTGTTTTTAATTTTCTTTTGATTTGTCTTGCATAACTAGCTTCACAGTTATGATAAGAAATTTATATATATAAATTTTATACATTTTGATTAGTTAAATAATCTAGTCTTTTTCCCTTCAGTAAGGCTTTTTAATGTATTTGGAATTGAATAGTTTATAATTACATTTATATGCTATAGGTAAAAAACTGTCAGAAATAAATTTTATATATGGAACTGTAAAGAATTTCTTTTTACATGGACATTATGTTTTATATTATTGTTCTATGTGCGGTATTTTAATCTTTTTTCCATTGTTGAAAAAATGAAAGGAAGAGGATAGCTATTATTTAGAAAAATATTGATAGCATCAACCAAGTTCTTTTCATGGAAACGAGGAGACAATTTAACTATTTTATTTTAATGAAACCGAAGATAATATCCCTTTTGTGACACAAAAGATGGTGTGAAAATTAAGAAATCTGCCCGAACAGGTGTCCTTCTTGTATCTGTCAAAAATAATCTTATACTTATCAATCATAATCATAGTGTCCAAAAAACTTAATTTTCCCTTATTGCTTATCTCCATAATAAATTGCAGTCTGACATATAAGAGTCTGACGTATAAGAGTTACACATTTCTAGTATTATATTCGTACTATCTAGTGGAGTTGTTAAAATGATGTCATCCACATAACGGAAGTAGAATAATAAATTAGCTGATAATTTTTGGATCGCAATTTCCTCGAGATCTTGCATAACTATGTCTACAATAATTGGCGACAATGGTGAACCCATCGGAGCCGAAAACTTGTTTATAGATTTTATTATTGAATGAAAAATATGTAGAGTTAAAAACCAGACGGATGGAGGCTAAAAATTCCTCTAATGGAATTTTTATCTTTTTTGAAATATAATCCCATCTTTTTTTAACATTATTTAACGCCAGTTCTACTAGAATGTTAGTGAACAAGGTCACTACATCAAGCGATATTAAAAATGTAATTAGAATCAAAATGGGTTCCATTTAATTTCTCGATTAAATGGAAGTCATTTTTTATGTAACTAAGGTGCTTTCGGTATATTATTGATAATAATGTTATGTGAGAATAAAGATAGAATGTATAAAGGACTATTAATTGAAGATACAACTCTTAGAGAATAACCAGACTTATAGATTTTAAACCATATGCTCTAGACAAATTACTATCCGTCGTAATTTCCTATATGTGAAATCATCAATAAAACCACTCTTTTTCCATCTTAATAAAGAACATAATTTAGAAGTAACTTAATGTAAGATCTTTATCTATTATAATATATGTATTCTTGTCAGAAAAATTCTCTTCCATATTATGTACATATATAATCAATTTTATTCAAAACAACAGTGACATTACCCTTATCTGTTATTTTGTAATTCAAAGTTCTAAATGATTTTTAACAAATTTGTTTGTTAAATTTCTCTAAAATTTGTTTTTCAATCGCAATTAATTGAATTGAATCAGTGTAACATCTATTAAGAATCTGAATAGAATTATTCCTGACAAAATTAACAATATTCTACTGTTTATTTGATTTTTAATATTTTTAATTATTAAATTATTGAATTATTGAATTATATAACTATTTTATCAAGATTGCTTTTATTAATTGGTAGTCCCAAATTCTTCACCTAGTTGTAAGAGAAAATGGACTTCATCAGGAATCAATATCAATATCATTTAAATTTACTAACTAATTGTTTTTCAAAGTATTTAAAGAAAAAGCCTCTTCAAACTCATTTGAAATATGAACATTAAATGTCATGACTAGATCCTTCAACTAATTGATAATATGAGAGCCATCATAATTAATAAAAAAACCGTTAGTGTCATTGTTAAAATTTGAACAAGAATATAAGAATAAGGTTAGTTTAATTTTTTCTTTTATTCTTTTTGTTCTGAATTTTTTCATTGTAACCAGTCTATTTTTTTATCAATTTTATCCATTTGTTTGTGGAAATAGGAATTATTTAATTTATCTTGACATATAAAGAACTCATTAGCTGTAGAGAAAATATTTGATATTTTATTGTGCTGAATATTCTCAAGTCTTTTGTAATAATAATTATTATACAATGAAATATTATTAGGTTTCATTATCCAATATAAATGCGATGGAACTATGTTAGATTTAAGATTTTTTTAAAAACTTTCAATTCTTTAAAAACTTTATACATATTCTGATGTTGACATTGAATTTAACTAAATTGCATGATTTCATTAATAATTTACAAAATTTTTATTACTAAATTTGGTTCTAATAAAAGAAAAAGAATACGGAAGTGATCATTTATTCGTTGTTATTTTAATTTTTATAATCTATTCTATTAATTTGATAACACAGAATATGTGCTGGTACATTTTTATTTAATGACTCATCATGTTCAATATTTTTATCATTATGGACTTATTGCGATTTGTTATTAATATAACAGAAGAATACCGCGCACGATAATATTACCAGAACGAAAAGCATTGTATTATTGAGGAAGATAGAAGATATGAAGAAATACTACCAACTTTTTGTATATATATATCTATTTAAAATAATTATCATGCGATCATATATAAATAAACTAACCATTGAAATTAATTCTAAGATGAATTTGCTGAAATTATAGCATTATTTTTATCATTATTGCAAAAAGAAAAGATTGGTTTAACAAAGACGCTTTTTAGTGAGTATTGTTAAAGAGAGGAATTTTTCTCGCAGTTATATATATTCGTAAAATGTTTAAAAAAATTATTTATCTAATTTTCTCTTTATAGAGATAATTATAAAGAAGAGAAGTTTTTTTTAACGGATTTTTATAAACTAAAAACGCGTAGACTTATTTTTTAGTATAATACGATTTCGTATTGTCGCGCGCGTATAAATGCTGTTACCTTATCATTAGCGAACGACTACAATTGCGGATATCGTTATCGCGTCGACCACAGCACGAAGAGGCTATTGAGCAGATTTTTCCTCGCGTTTTTCTCGCTCGGCTTAAACGTCTCGCCTGGTCGCAGCCTGCGGCGGCCGGGCGGGCTGACTTAGGGAGATTGCGATTTGCATAATGCAATTCAACGGGATCCCGTTTCAAGGAAAAGTCAAGAAGAACAGGGCAATTACAATGAGACTCCATGGGACGCGCGGTGGCTTTCACGGCCTTGCTACCGGCCACCTAGACGATGTCAGCTTTATAAATATTCAGCCGGTCATTAAGGCGGCGTGGATAGAGAGAAGTGAAGAAGTGGAAAAAGGGAAAAATAGAAGGAAGATAGATAGAGAGATAGAGGAAGAAGATTACGTAGAAAGAGAAAAAAAACAAATCCTATATAAAAGTTGTTCGACTTGACGCGTTCTTGCACTAGTTGGTCGTAATTCGATTCGATATACCGTCGTAATGGCGGTGACTATATGACTGGCGCTTTTAATGCAGCCGCACAGCTTGTATCCGGAATTATTATGCGGTTAAGTTAATCTCGTGGAAACATTTCAATCCACGTCGTGGCGGAAGTCCTGCGAGAGCAGTTTTACGGGCGCAAAATGAGAAGCTATTGTCCTGCTGGGGAATTGAAGGGGAACATTACGGGTATAAAAACACGGTTTCACATCTTGGAACATCGTATAATGTTATTTAATTAAGTTTGTTATTTTATTGATGAAATAAATTAATACGTATCATGTATTTATACACGGTGCTTGAATGAATATACTATGTATTAGATAAGAATTGAATACATAATTTTTTTGTTTAATTAATTAATTACGATTCTCTTTTCTCCCTCTCTCTCTCTCTCTCTCTCTCTCTCTCTCTCTTTGTTTATATCGCGATGTAATTTTTTTTATAAATATAAATAATTAAATATAAAAAAAACATGCAAAAAGTCATTAGTCATTTTTATTCAACATTTAAAATATTTAAAATGTAAAACGAAAATCTCTTTCTGTCTTCTTCAATTTCTACAATACAAGTTTATGTGTACAAACCAAGACAAAGGGATTTCAGCGGTACAGTAAACGCTTCAGGTAAATGCGAAAAGGGAGATATGGTAGGGAAATAAGCGACACGAGTCGGAAGATCAGCGAGCTCGCGGCGAGTTTCGCGTGTTTCTCACCTCGACGTTAGAGCTGATTGTCTTCATCTCGGCAAGAGGAAAGCGGATTAAGGCGGTTAGTTAAAGAGCAGTTACTATATTGTCGGTACGAACACACAAAGCAGCGAACACATGGTGGATGAAACTTCCGGGGTGAGACGGGATAGCGAACGTAGTACGAGCAGGAAGGAAAGGGTTAACGGGCAGAGAAAAGGAGAGTCGTTTTCTAAACTCCGAACTATAGCGTTGGAACGATGGTTGGTAGAATGCGAGGAGTGTGCGTTCACCGAACTAGGTTCGTAACTGGTTTCAGCTACGAAGCTACGACCCGACCCGGGTCGGGGTATATCGCAGTCGGCTGCAATAGCAGAAACTGTCGGGCTAAGTAACTGCCGGTACTTACAGTAAGTTCGCGCGCAATGAGACCGCCTACATAAATACACCTAATACACCGGCGCGGAGCGGGCGTCTCCTCTTCCCCGGCCTTGCAGCCTTATCCTGCGTCGCGGTAAATTCTCGAGCTGGTAGCGTAGCCTTTCAACGCGATACGAGGGTAAGGTATGCGCGAGCTGCATTGAGCTGATTTACTTAGCATTTTATTATTTTCCTTTCTCGTGTCTCGTGACTTTAGCTGTGATATAAATGGTAAAACCGTTTTTGATTATATTACAATGATGATGACGTACGTGTTGATATTATTATAATTGATAATATTATCTTTGAGCTATTCAGATTTGTAGCGATTTAATTACAAATGACAGATGAAGTTTAATAATAATATTTTTTCATTTTATACAAAGCTATTATACTTCGCAGATAATTAATCTTATTTGAACGATACGTATGTATATTTTAAGTTTATAAATATTTTTTTATTAAGCACGTATATTTTACTGCAGGGAATAGTAAACAATAAACTACATTTTCTTTAAAAAGTTACTTAAACTTAGTAAATTTTAATTTTTAATTTTATATTAAATTCAGTTGATAAGAGTATTTATAAAATTTCCTACTTGTGTATAGAATTTTTAAAACATTTTTAGAATATTGTCAAGATTTTTTTTTTAATTAACAGAATCTTTTTAACAGAATTAACAGAATTAACAGAACGCTTCGATGATTTATTTTATTAGAGAGTACGCATAATATTCCATTTGAAAATGAAGCTAGAACTGTAATTTCACGAATATTAGAATTAAGATGCTATTTTATGAGTTGAAAAGCATCAATGTGATCACGTGATCTCAATCCAACTTTCAGCGTCAATTGTTTAGTTCAAGATTAGATGTCGTACTACATTTTTTCCATGCATTTTCATTGTCTGGCATCAATTTTGGTCATGTAATTTGTTTTGATGCTGAAAATGAACATTGAATATCAGCATGAACAGGCACCTTTACTTTTTGAAGTTTATCTTGCAGTTATCCTTTTATTTTAACGGAGCAATTTCCGTCGAAACTTTCAATAATGGATGAATATCCTACGGAAATTTGAATATCTTTGCGATTTTTCATCAGAGTTTTATCTTATCAAATTCTTCTGAGGCACTTCACGCACTGAATTATCGTGAACTGATTTCGGCTGGGATTTTTTTCTTGCGGCACGCGTCTAGAATATTCTTACTAGAGAGGCTTCGATTCTCCGGCGCGATGAGATAAGGGTAAGAGAGACCGTGACAAACAAATGCACCGCATCAGCCCGGTGTGACACCCTAGCTGGGACGGGGAAGCAGGCGAAAAGGGCGATGAGACCGGTCGGTTAAGTTGGTAAGGGTAGAATGAGAGGGAAGCGATCGTGGTCGAGCGGCGAAGATCGGGGTAAGAGGACGAGAAGCAGGATGAAAAGTAGAGGATCGTGGAAACCGTGCTCAAGTAGACAAGGGACACGTCAGCCGCCATCCTTCTACTCAGCCTTTTATAGATTATTCACGTACAATGGCCGGGGGTGACGAGTGGCGCGATGGCAGGGCCTCGATGGCGCATTGCATCCGCGATAGATCCATTCTTTATCCCGGGAATGACTCTCGAGTGGCCCTCGACTTCTCTGATATACCGTCATAAGATTGGTAACTCGCCGAGACACAGTTTTTTTCATACTTCATTGTGAATAATTACCTTAAATTAAGATTGAATCTCCGCGAGTCTGGAACCAAGTTTAGTCAGGAATGCGGAATGAAGATTGCACGTAATAGCGTTACTAAGCAATCTATGTGTTTAATTTTTCTTTTTTAATTAAGTCCAACGGTGTTCAACAGTGTTTACAATATTACATTCCGTAAAATTTTCACAGGAAAATGTGCGACGATTTTAATCTTTCAGTACAAAAAAGAATTACAATTTGCTTTGTTTAATAATAAAACGTATTTGAAGATAAATGAATCAATGCAACAAACATTTTGTAAATTTTCCTTCTACACAAAATTTTATATAAAATAACTTCATATAAAAATACATATCTGTGTGGAATTATAAAACATTTGTACGAGCGATCAAAAAATATATTTTAAGTATAATTTTGCTACATAACAGATTATATATTGAGAAAAAAATATCGAAATGTTGCGAAATATACATTAATTATAATATTTTCCTTCGATATTTATAAAAAATTTAATTGTAATTACGAAATATACATTTCTGTTAAATAAATCTCATTAATTGCAAAAAAATAAAATAGATGATTTATTTGCTAAAAATGAAATTCTATTTTGTCGTATTTAAAAATTATTTCAGTAAAATAAATATACTCCTCACAAATAAATTTTTAAGTATCTTTTTCTCAGTGTACTTTCTTTGTAGTAAGTAAAATATGAATACACTGCAGTGTGGCCAGCTTGCCCCGATAGTGAAGTAAATTGATACATATGACGATGTAGGTTCCTATACAAACTTCATATTAAATTAAAACTTAATAGAAATTAAAGAAACAGATCGCACATATGTACTTATAAAGAAAAAGATGATATAATATATATATATATATATTTTTAAGTGTAAGATTTTTGTCACAAAATAAAATTTTTTGCAAACTATTTTAGATGTAGCTTATTTCAATAGAAATATTAAATATAAAGCATTTTATCAAAGTTAAATTAAAACTGAGTGTTCACATATTGATTTCTTACGGCAAAGTCTTGTCTTGAACATAAATCAACCTATTCCATTTTTACATATGTTTGATTTTTATCGTTTTATTATGACAAATTACTCAAATAACATATTGTATAATAACAGAAACTTTTTTTATTTTTCTGAATTAATACTACGTCACTGAGATTTAGTCTCTCAAAAATTAATCATTAATAAATATAAAATTATGAAATACACTCAAAAATTTACTTGTCTCGTCTTGAATCAGAATTATCTCTTTTTTTATTGTATTGAGTTGTCCGGAAAATTCGTGCCGATGTTGAAGGAAAATTGAAACGCAGAAAATTTAAATTTTAGTATACATTTCTTAAATTATATAAGTTAGTCGGCACCAACTTTCCGGACAACCCAGTAATACTTATTTAATTGAAATAAAAATTGAAGAAAGCTATCTATGATATAAAAGAGATATTTTTCAATAACTTTCCATTATTTCTTCTGCGATAAATACATAAACGCGGAACATAATATTAATTTGCCTCTTGTGCCAATAAGTCTCCGCTTCCTTTACTATTACTGTACATGATTGATCCAATTAATGATTCAATTAATAATTTTCCAATGATTATTAGTGAACCTATAAATTCTAATGAAATTCCGGTGATGCTCGATGGAAAAAGAATGAATTATTCGCGTGGCTTTCCGAGGTCGTTGTTCATGATTTCGGTACATTGCGCGCACATCGTCATAAATGCACTGTTGTAAAAGAGAGTACGAGAGAGAATCCGGACGAACTCTCGTTTCGTTGTATGCAAATGCGAACTGCCCGTGGTGTTCTCGCTCGTGTTGTTTGGCGTTTTAATGCTGATTGGACGACTGCCGATTCAGCGGCCGTTCGTTTGCCGCGATTGTCGCTTCGGCCGTGCGTACTGTGAAAAACCTTCCAAAATTCGATACGTATATAGTTGTCGTAGCCACATGAGCAAATCGCAAGTTCACTATGTGATGTGTGTAATGCCGGATGGCATCGTGAACGCTATGAACCGCTATGAACTGTGTATTATATGTATATTGTGCCTTTCATCTATTTTTTAGCCAATCGCGGCAGTATTTAAAAGGTATTTAATATTGGAAATATTGAAAACTTGCAATCGCTCTCAATATTGTAGCCAAAGAAAAATCGACTTTAAATTGGTCCAGAGAATCAATGGATAAAAAAATTGTTTGCAAATTCTAGGATATCTTGTATATGTATGATGATCTCATTATTTGCATATTTTATTTCAGGAAATATTTATACATTTGTGGAATTAATATTAAGAATTAAGAAAATTACGGAAGAATACGGTGGATAAATGGCAAAATTTTTGCAGGAAGAACAATCTCGTATATTCGTGTATACGTGTCGTGTGTATTGATACAGCGATATTGCAATAACTGTGGCCGCTGGTGCAATTCGCTGTTATAAAATGAACGAGGGAGTGAAACTAGCTTTTTTCCAACGCCATGTGGAAACACGAAACATTGTATTGTGCCCTTTTCGAATGTCACCGATGCGGAATAACAATCGACTACCTTCCGATTTCGCGTACGCAAATGTACATATTGTTGCCGCCGGTCTCTTTACTTTTCTTAGGTATGCACCTTTTTCGTCATTGACTTGATTCGAGATATCGCGTGCTCGAAGAAATCGATATAAGAGGAAGTTGTCGCGATACTTTCATGCAGCTCGCACTCGACGCATCAGAATCACCGTACATCGCGGATGAAAGCAGACGAAAGAAAGCGACGACGCACGGAAAGCGGAATGGTTGAAGAGGGTGGGTCGAAGGCCCGGAGGGGTCGGTTCCATCAAAAATTCAATCCAT
>Ga0157363_1006304_pt1 | contig 11138 bp, 13 predicted proteins | sample AttsexASBM1_FD_111477 | JGI IMG/M metagenome (GOLD analysis project Ga0157363, IMG submission 111477) | Fungus gardens microbial communities from leaf cutter ant in Ribeirão Preto, State of São Paulo, Brazil - Atta sexdens ASBM1 | ecosystem: Host-associated > Fungi > Mycelium > Unclassified ...
ATCAAAAATACTTTTTTCAGCTATTTTTACTATTTTTCTATAATTAATTCAGTTAGTTCTTTTTCTAAAATTTCAACATATAGCTAAGTTTCTGTTACAATTTTTGTTTCATCATACTGAGATCATTTAGTAATATCAATCAATCTTGAAACTTTTTTCCAAAGATCTCTATAATGAAAGCAAATTCTTGAGTTATATCTTCAAGCATTTCACAACTGGTAATATTAATAATTGCCATGAAACCTAACCTATTCTTGAGCTCATTGACAAATTCTTTTTTTATCATTATTTCTAATAATGGATTGTTTCTTTTCTTAAATAAATTCTTTCTCTATAATAATAGATACTGATAGAGGGGTATGATCTGACAGACTTTGAAGATCTGGTGAGATTACATGATTGTTGAATTTCTCTAATCCTGCTCAGAGAAACATTAGGTCCAGTACTAAATTCAAATCTTGAGAGTTGTCTGCATATTGAGTAGGTACTAGGTTAATAGATGTTAAAGTCCTCTACTATGATTAGAACATTGTTTAAGTATTCTTTAGATACTTTAAGGCATTTTGTTGATTTTTTGAATAAAAGTTAATAACAAAACACATAATATTATAATTAAAAAATAAAATGAGATTTATATCACAATGATTAAGAATGTCTTTTCTTAATAAAAAGTGCAAACTAATTAGTTTGACATTGATATAAGTGATAATTCTTAGATAATCATTGTCATTAGTAAATATTCTTGCAAACATGATCCAAGATAGATGATGAGGAGCACCAATGACTTCTTCTTCTTTAGATGTGAAGCTCAGAATTTGACAAATAATCAACCAAGAAGGTTCTTAGATAAATAAAATATTGAAGTTTTTATTATTTTCTAGAATAGTTTTAGTAAGTAGTTTGTTTTTTTAAATATTCTGTGAAAAAAGGTTGAGAAATTTTAAAATTATTGTTTATCTCCACCCACAGATAAGTAAATTAAATTGGCTCTAATTTCTCAGAACTCTTATATTTTCTTGTTATGCTATTCCTCATTAAACCTATGCTTCTAGAACAGACAGTTAGTATTATCAGCCTAATGGTCATCTTTGTAATTAACATATTTGAAGAAATGTGTGTAAGGTTCTCCTTTCAGAGTTTCAAGTCTTGAAGGATTTGTCTTAAAGTTAGCTTTGCAACACTACACTATATTTCTATAGTGTTTGAGTTTGTAAGGCCTATTATATTTTTGACACCTAGATTCATATATACAACACATGTAAGTAGTATGTCCCCATTTCCAGCAGTTCTTACACTGCAGTATACTGAAGTTCATGTTTGTTTCTCTAATAATCACAATGTGATGGCCTATATTAAAGCACCTATTAATAAGACACTTTGTTTTCATACCATTTTGTAAGTTCTAAATATCAATTTAGACTATAACTATGTTAGACTTTGGAGACACTTGGATAATCCTGGGTCATGAGACTAAAACCAAGTCATTAAAGATATAATTGCTCTGAATAACTCTTTTTATAATATCAAGTATAATAGAAAGATTAGTATTTTTTACAAAGTATGGAATACCTAAAATTTTCAGGTAGGATTTAGATTGAGGTAATCTTGAGCTCATGATATCATTTGAGTTTACATCATTCAGGTCTTTAATATACTTCTCTATAATGTTCAAGTTATAAAAAGCTGCTACTTTATTAGTGATAACAATTATATCTTTGTTATCTAAACAAATATAGTCTGCGGAGACTTCAGACTTAATATTCTTTAATAACTTGTTGATGTTTTCAACATGTTTGTTAGCTTTAGCAGTGATTCTTTCAGCATTATTTATGCCTATGGAAATAATAATTTGTCTTTGAGAGAGACTCTTGGATATCATGTTGAGCTTCAGTTTATCTTTGAAACCTGAATTGTTGATAACACTGTGTATTCAGAAACTTTATTAGAAAAAAGTTTGGGAAAAGCTTCTTTAATTTTAATGATTTTGCTGATGTTATCTTTAGAAGCTTGAGTATATAATTTGTTATTGGACTTTAAGTCTGATGTCAAAGATTGATTTTTCTTGTAGAATTTGAATTTAGCCTGAACACTTTTGCTAGGCCTAGAGAGAATTGGCAGAGGAATTCTTGAGATATCTATCTTTTTTTCTTTTAACAATTTGCTAGAAGTCATGTTGTTAGTGTATGTCTTGTTGAACTGTGAAGATATATATTATTTCAAAGTTTTGTTTTCTCCATTAGCTGTTAGTTTATTTCAACCAGACTCATATATAGAAGAAAAGAATTTCCAAGCTGAAAAACCAAACTCAGAAATTTGAGGAATATCTTTAAACATCTTATTTTCTAATGAATATTGCTTGATGAATACTGCCATCCTAAAAAATAAACAGATAATATTTTTAGTATCATCTTCTAAATACTTGTTTATCCTAAAAAGAGAAATAGGGCAAAAATTACCATCTCACAGTTGTAGATCCACAGGTTGATTAACTTGGTAAGAAATTACTGAAGATTTCAAACCCTCTGATACATTTCTACAATTAATTTCCATTATATGAGATATATAGGATTCAACTGTAGATTCCTTGCTTGCAGTATCTGGAATAGTTTCTTTCATAGATGTATAAGATAAAAGACCTCTCTTCTTTCAACTTGTTCATTCTAAGACATATCATTAACTTATACTTGAGCTTAAGCTTGTACTTATTTTGCATAGTCTATAAAGAAATCTACAGAAATGGTGGAAGTTTTTCTAGAGATATTGGAGCTTAGTAAAGCCAAATGATCTTTTGATACCTTAGTTTCAATATCCATAGCATAACATTTGAACATTTCTTGAAAATTATATCAGATTTCAGAAAAAGAATTCAATGTATTTACTAATTCTCTTAAGTGTACTATCATACAAGATAGTGGTGAGAGAGAATGAAGTGATAACTTGAATGAACCTTAGAGCTTAGAGATTAAGATAATGGAATTCCACTACTTTATTCAATATAAACATATCTGCAGTATTCTCCTAAAAATTTGCTTTCTAGCCAAATTTCTTTCAATTGATTAGATATTGGTGTTTTTAGTGATGCTAGCAGCTATTCAAAATCTTCTCAATCTTTTATTTCTATTTTTTGTTGATAATAATTGTTAAAGTTGAAGATAATGGACTTGACTTATTTTCATTTTCATTTTCATTTATTTTCTTATTTTAGACTTAGGGTTAGAGATTAGTATGACATGACATGACATGATATAGTATTACATATCTATCATAGGTAACATAATCATATATTACACAAAAGAATATAGATGATTCTGAAACAATAATATCATACTGTATGTTAACAACATATAATATATATAGTCTTTAGGATAGGCTAGAATTCATGCAGCATAGACTATTAGTCTAACATCTAAGATAGATACATTATACTAGAAACTTCATTGAGTTCTCTTGTGTTAATCCAATACAAAGTTTTTTTTGTTAACTTAAATCTTAGTTTTTAATCATAATAATAATAGTATCTAGAGGTAGGTTTGAATATCTACTAGAGATTAGACTATTAGAAGCTAGAGTAAGCTTGATTACATAAACCACCAAATATAGTCTTCAGAGTATAGAGAGAAGCTTTAAGATAATATAACATAGATCCTACTTGTTTTTTTACTATATAAGGTCTAAGACAGTGATATAAAAGTTTAGCAAAAGAACAAATAGTATAAATATCTGAAGAGTAGGGGTATATCATTGATTATAATACCTTGACATGTTATTTTAGAATTTACAGATAACAGACTTTGTTTTTTCAAGTACAAAGTATATCTATTCTATAAATTTTGAGATATTTTCTAGCTTAGACTTTTATTGATAAGACTCAAACCCCATTTGTGAGAGATATTCAGTATTGAAGAGAAATAGTGGTTGCTGTGTTAAAGAGTGCATATAGTTGTTATGCTGGAACTCCACTAATCATACTAATTACTCTGTCTCTTATTAACAAAAATCTAAAGATACTAATTAAGTTCTTAGTTTATTCACTTTGTCTGACCATCTAACTGAATGTTATAATCTTAAGCTTGACTCATGTTGCAACTTAAGCAAGACTTGAGAAGAAAAAAGAGGAATAATCAATTAGTAAAACATAAGAATACAGAGTAGTATCTATAGCTATATATATCTAAAGACCATAAGAAGTACATAAGGTAAAAGTGAGGAAAACATGAAGAGACCTTGCTTACTACATGAGGTGCTGACTGATTATACATGACAAGGACACATGATATAGCTGATTATTGAGTCATATAATAGAAGAATACCAATACCTAGTATCCATGAGCAAACTACCTGTGAAACATGAGACACTGATCATAACAATATCTCCATTTTTAGCATTTATGTCTCTATGAATTAATCCAACAATGCTAAGTCTCCTACCATATAAAAAGCAACCATTTTCTTAGTTGGTCCAATTATAATTTTCTCTTGTAACATTAAAGTAATGAAATACAGTTTGTGAGGTGATTCTCCTATATACATTTCAATTGGGAATCCTCATCTTGTTGTGTCTACATTATGTTTTTGCTTTAGGAATTTGACAAAAACCTCATTCTAGTACTACTTGTCTTTTTCTCCTTATGGTTACAGAGATTTATAGTATAGTGGTGAGTAAAATGGCATTGTTTTGACAGGTTCTTGTACCATTTTCATAAATTTGTCCAAATTGTTCACTTTATCTTGAATAAAGGTAAATTTTGGTGTTTTATGTCTGCTGGATTTGGAAGATATATCATAAGATTTGTATAAAAATACTTCTTCATCTTGTACTCTTCCTTCTTTTTGTTTTCCTTTATCAACAATTTCTGGTTGTTTTAGTTCTTGATACTTGTTTTGATATGCCTTCTGTATCTCTATAGTATGATTGTCTGCATAAGCATTTTCTTTGCCTTTACATCTATTAAATTCATTGGCCAGAAGTGATTGAATATAATACACTTGGTTTTCCATATCTCCTTGTACTATATTTTGTAGGTCTTTGGATATATTCAAAATCTCTCTAGCTGTTTGTGTCTTGTATACTTCACTTGCTTATAGAATTATTATTTCCATCTCTGCCAATTGCATGTTAGCAACTTCTACTAGTTTGACAATATTTTGCAATTGAAGTTGAATGTAATGATTAGGTCCATATTGTTAATAATATGGAAAACATATGAGTTGGAAAAGATAAGGGCAGTTGTAAATTGTTAAGCCATTGATGTGAATAAAGATTTCTTATTATCTGTTAAGCTTTGAGATATCAAATTGAGATTTTACCTCTTTCTTTTATAGGTTTCAATCCAAAATCCTTGACCAATAGTCTTCAATTGCTTTTTTTTGTATGTGATAACACTGTTTCAGCAATCTACTAATCATGTTTATTTCTATATTCTTTCCAGTGTACTAAGAACTATGTGTTGCATCATTATTTCCTATAATTCCTAACTTCTTTCACTTCATATTCTTTTTTTTCATTAATAATCTCTGGTAGTGGAGCTGAATATATATGTTGTTCTTTGAAATGTGGTTCTCTGCATCATGTCAGCAGGTCATCATTGAACACATTATAAATCACTCATTCTTGTAGTAACTCTAGCTGAAATGCTTCTTGGCCAATATCTTTTGAAATTTTAAAAGATTTATATCTCTTTTAGTCTAGCTTCTTTGAGGGTCAATTTAATTTTTAGCTTTTAGCTACAGTTGTCCCCAACCTTCAGTCTTTATGGATTCCTTCTTTTCTTATCAGATTGCTTCTTCATAGTTTCTTTTGCCATTTCCATTGATCTTTTTGTTTTTTCCCAACTTCTTTGTAGTCTTTCAAGGAAATCTTCCAGTTTTGGTAATTCCATCTTCACAGTTAAATTTCTCTTCCATGAATATCTTCCAAAATTAAGTTTGAATGGGATATATCCTATTATCACATGTTTCTTGTCATTATACTGGAATTCCAATACTAATAACTATTCTGTCCAATTATCTTGCTAATAGTTCACATAATATTACAAGAACACTTTGACTTTCTAATTGATTTGTTCCATTTGACCATTGATTTGAGAATGATATGCTATTGACAATGTTTTTTTTATACCTAATGCCTTTATTAAGTCTTTTATGAATTTTTATACAAATTAAGGTCCTCTATCACTTAGAATTTTTTGTGGTACTTCATGTAATTTCCAGATTTTGTCTTGATGAATTTATATAATTTCTTCTGATGATACTATTATGTTTATTGTCTTGAGTCTGATTATCTTCAAAAATTGGTCTATTATTACCACAATTGCATCCTTATCATTTAATTTTGGTAATGGTCCAATGATATTAATACTAATTTTCTGCTATAGTCTATTTGGTATTTCTAATAAGTGAAGTTTTCTAGCTTTTTTTATATACTAAACTTTATTCTGTTGACATTTTATATATCTTTGAATATATTTCTTGATGTCTTCTTTAATCACTAGCCACCAATAGTTCCTCTTGATTAACTCAAGTATTCTTTGTTGTTCTAGATATCTTATATTTGCTGGGTCATGATTTTCTTATAAGACTTGCTCTCATATCTTTCTAATGTTTAGAATGTAGATTCTTCTTTTAATATAGACTATTCCATTATCTTCCCATGCTTGTCCATTGTTCTTTTCCAGTTTTTTCTAGACTTTCTGTTCTTTTGTCTGATTTCTTCTAATTTCATCCAATAATATAGCTCCTTCTACTGCTTGGCTTTTCTTGATAATTACAACTTCTACTTCTGTCTTCAATTTATCTCTAAGCAATTTGACATCTTTGTTGTCATTCATAGTGTCTACTTGATCCTTCCTTAATAGTATATTAGTCTTTATATTTGTTTTTCCTGGTATATGTTGTAGGATAAAATTATAATTTTATAACTTCAAGTATCATCTTACTTGTCTTCCATTGAGTTTATATGGTTCTCTGAAATATTTGAGGTTTTTGTGATTGGTCTAAACTTCAAATTTCTCTGTAACATCTAGTAAATATTATCTCTATTTGAATAGGGCCTTCATTACAACAAGTAATTTTTTGTTGTGGATCTTGTAATTCCTCTCAGCTGGTTGTATTGTTCTTGATAGAAAAGTGATAGGTTTCCATTTTTCTTCATGTTCTTGAAATAACACTTCTTTGATAGTATATCCTGAAGTATCCATTTTTACTCTGAATTTACCATCTCTCTTTAGAAGAGCAAGTACTAGTTGACTTGTGATCTTGTCCTTTAGTTCTTTAAATGTCTTTTAATGTTCTCCTTCCCATTTTCATTCCTTTTTACCTTTGAGTTCATTAAGAGGTCTTACTATATAACTAAAATTCTTGATAAATTGTCTATAAAAGTTTATAAACCCTAAGAAGCTTTCCACTTCTTCTATCTTGGTAAAGATTCTCCACTCTTTAACTATTTTGATTTTATTGTTTTCCATCTGAACTTCTTCTCATCTAACTACTACTCCTAAGATAAATATCTTTTTTATATTGAAATCGCATTTTTATTGTCTAAAATAGAAATCATATTTCTCTGCAATCTTTAAAAAACATATCATTCTTTCTTTCAATTTCTTTTTTGTTTTAACTAGTATAACAAAATTGTCCATATAATTTGTGAGTACTCCTCCATGTAATAATTCTTTGAAGATACTGTTCATCATCCTCTGGAATGTTCCTGGTGAGTTGCATAATCTGAAATACATGACTTTGGGTTCAAATAATCCTTTGTTAGTCAAGAAAACAACTTTCTATTTGTCCTCTTCTTTGATTTGTATATTGTTGTATTCTTAGATAAGATTCAGTTTGTTGAAATACTTGAGTTTGTCAATTACTTTTTCTATTAAGGGTAATAGTATCTTGTTCTTTATCATATACTGGTTTAACTTCCTGTAATCTCATACCAATTGTAATGATCTATCTTTCTTTGAGATGTAGAAATATAGTGTTGCATATCTTAAACTTGATTCCATAATTAATTCTATCTTGAGTTATTTGTCTAGCTATTGATTTAAAGCCTTGTCTTCCTTTATTGTTATTGCATAGGCCTTAGCATTTAACTCCTTAGATGTATTTTCTGTTAGATTGATTTTGTGATCCTATTCTTGTCTTCCCAGTAATTTCTTGAATTTTTTCTTGTTAAACAAGTGAGTAAATGGTTAAATGTATTATGGGAAATTCTCTGGATTTGTTGAGTCTGGTTCTTTTCCTATTTCCTATTATCCTTTATCTTAATTATCTGTTGGTTGTATTCTTCTATTCCTAAACAATATATTTATATTCTGATGTTATGCCCTACAATTTCTTAGACATCTTGTAAACCATATAATTTCCATGTTCCAATTTACTTCTGAGTTGTGTTTAACCAACTAGTTATATCTTAGGAATATATTCATGCCATTTAAATCCATAACTGCTGCATCAATTTGTTTTTTATGTCCATTAATCTCAACCTCTAGTAGTGCATATTGTGTAACTTCTCCATTCTTGGTTCTATCTGCATTGAAAATCTTGAATGATCTGTCTATAAGTTCTATCTTTATTTTTTTTTTCTTTTACTTGTTTATCAATTCCAGTGTGTATACATCCTGAATCTACTAGTACCTATAGCTGTAATTTCTTTCTGCTTGTTATCTTGATATTTGTCTACTGTCAGACATATGAAGCCTAGACACTAGCTTTTTCATTTAATATTTCTTTTTTATTCTCTTTTTGATTTATTTTTCTATTTTGAACTTAGGGTTAGGATTAGAGGTGATGTCACAATCATACTGTCACATATCAGTCATATCAGATAACATGGTCACAGTAATGGTCACAAGTCATGAGGTCACAGAGAAGGATATAGAAAGCTCTGGAAGAATGATATCATAACAATGTGTCTTATATATGTTGGCCTTGAGACAAACACATAGTCTTTAGGGTAGGCTAGAAAAGTAGTAGCATAGACCATCATTGTTTAGTATATAAGGTAGACATTCTTGTACAGAGTTCTTTATTGAGTTCTCTTGTATAACCTTATACAAGATTCTGCTTATTAATTAACTCTAAGGTTTTTAAATCTATACATTGAGCTCTCTTTCTCTTTGTTATTTTTTCAATTTGGAATAACATATTGATTCTAAGCATTATATACAAAGATCCTTTATACTGTACCTACTTGAAATCTTTTCCAAAATCTTCTTATTTTCTATTCTTCTTGTCATCTATTTTTTCCTGATGCTACAGTTTTTCATATTCTATTCTAATCTATAGTCTTTGGTAATGTGTTCTACTTTATTGTATTTGTAATATTTTCTAATGTCTTGTTTCTTCTTTAGCTTTCTGTACTCTTTTGCTATATGTCCATATATTATGGTTGTTATAAGATGAAAGTGTAGACAGACTTTAGGGTTAGAGTTAGAACAGATAAGATAAGATATAGATAAATAGTTATATTATTAGTCTACAATGAGAGAGAGAAGGCACATGACTAGGAAGTCACATGACATTACATCATAAGGCCTAGAGTAGTCAAGAGTAGTCTAGAACGGTCTGGAAGAATTGGGAAGAGTCTAGGATTAGGATGATGTTAAGGAACAAGAGTTCCTCATAGTATACACATAGTGTATACATGTATGACAGAGATTAAAGAGTATGATGTCAGAGCACATAGACATGGCATGGTGGCCTTAAGGTAAATGCATGGTAGATGAGTAATAGATATGAGAACAAAGCATGGACATTAGGGTAGAACAATACGTAGTCATAGCATAGACTATGGGACTTTATATAAATAGTTGGTAGAATACTGTTGTGGTTCTCTGTCAAGTTCTCTTGTGAATACACAACTCTGTTATGAACTAAAGTCCTTAGGGTTGAACAATAGAACAACTCTTGTATTAAGTAACACAAGAGAACTCGATGGAGAACTCTTTTACAAACTAGTCTACCTTATATAGTCCTACAGATGGTCCGTGCTAACTACTGTGCACCCTACCCTAAACAACCATGTGTAGTTCATGAGGCCAACATGTGGTGTCCATGTTATATGATGTCATTTGTTCTCAAATCTTCTACTAAATTCTCCCCAGTCTCATGATCCATCTTGTAACTATGCTATCAGGTTGTGACTGATGTGACAGTGTGACAGATCAGTCCTAACCCTAGTTGTTTTAAAAATAGAAAATAGAACATAAAACGGAATAAAAATAAAAATGAAAAGTAAAATTGAGAAAACACTAAGTTTACCGTTTGTGAACTTGACAAACTCATGTTCCCACTAGATATCCCTACTGAGAGATTTACTTGTAGTGATGCTATTGGACATTGTGTCTAGTGGTTGCCACAACAATGATGTGCTTGGACACTAATATTTTTCTGTTCTTTTATCTATTTTTCTTGATTTAATATTTATTTTATTTTATGTTTCTTTGACAATAAAGAGGCATGTGACTAAGGATGTGAGGTCATGTGCCTAAACTTGGTGAGAGTTAGCTAAAAAGGACTAGAAAAATGATGTCAGAGTACATATTTATGACATAATGTTCTTATAAAAAACATGAGGTTAATGCATAGTGGAAGCATGGACAACACATAAATATTAGGGTAGGTTTATTTATTGTTAGTATGAACCATGTATCTATAGTATAAATAGGATAGTAATATATTGGAGATTTTTTGTAAATTTTTCTTGTGATTTCCACAATGATATCCTATTAAGAGATTTACTTCTTGTATTGCTATTGGTGTTTGTCACTAGTGGTTGCCACAACAATATGTTACAATTAAAACATTTTGGTTTTCTTTGTTGAAATTCTCTTTGGTCTTCCAAATGTTCATGGATGTATCTCTTCCTCTATAAGTTGTTTCTATTCCAGTTCTATAATCTTGTTGGCTTTTCATAGACTCATATCTTTGTCCTACTAAGGTAATTTCCACTTTCTATTCTCTAAGTATCTCTAGTGCTGCCATTGGTAAGTATTACAATATCATCTTTATAATATCTGGCTAGATATTCTTCTTCAATAGGAATATTGTTATGGGATGCTTGGGACATGAACAATTTTTCTTTTCTTTTTCTTTTATTTTCTGACTTTATAGGAATTTTGTTTTCTTTTTCTTTTTATTTTGGA
>Ga0157363_1006305_pt1 | contig 11138 bp, 1 predicted proteins | sample AttsexASBM1_FD_111477 | JGI IMG/M metagenome (GOLD analysis project Ga0157363, IMG submission 111477) | Fungus gardens microbial communities from leaf cutter ant in Ribeirão Preto, State of São Paulo, Brazil - Atta sexdens ASBM1 | ecosystem: Host-associated > Fungi > Mycelium > Unclassified ...
GATTAGTTGCCGTGACTATTTGATCATGACATCATAAACGAGAAATAACACGTTAAAGTTTCTTGCATTTATTTTAAATAAAGCAAATTTAAATAAAACAAAATAATGAGATCACTTTGAAACGCTTGTAAAAATGGGTTAAAGCTATTCTTATTCCCCCCTTCTCCCCATCCAACAGTCAATAAACAAGTGTAAAAGGCATGTGAAGTGCATAATAGACCTATTTTAACTTCACATGCTTTTTACGATTATTTATTAATTCTCAAGAAGGAAGTAAGAGATGAAGAATAAAGATAGCTGGAGATAAGAGTAGCTTCGCTACTCTTATGAGTAGCTCATTTTTATGTTTTAAAACAATCGCTTATTTTATTTTATTCGAATTTTCTTTATTTAAAAAAGGTATGCAAGAAACTTCAACGTGTCATTTCTTACTTATGACGTTATGATCCAATATAGTCGATGGTGACTAATCAGGAGTCTTAATCAGGACAAAGATGTCCATTACTAAGTCGAGAAACGCAAGTTGTAGTATAAGTAAACGTAATGGATGCATTCAGTACAATTACCGCTCACTAAACGTGAACTTCAGTGAACTCGTGCATATGTTTGGTCTATATTTTTTTTAGATCTAATGAAATACGCCAATCCAGATGCAAGAACTTACTGAGTGTTCAGGTTCCAACGCTTGATGCTCTTACAGAATCATTTCATTCCTGTTGTTTATTAAATATTAAACAAGGACTAATAATACTTGTAAGCGATATGTGAGTGCCAAGTAAAACGCACCCTTAGTGAACGATTGTAGTATTAAATGCATCCAACGTTTTGAAATAATTATATATGCTATTATGTATGCTAATGGTATATATAAATTGTAGTCTGTGTTCCAAAATTTACAGCCAATACTAAAAATCTATAACATGTAACATAAGAAAAACCTATAACATGTAACTATAGATTTTCAGTAAATTTTTACACACCAAAACACTGCATTCAGCAGACTTAACAATTGAATGAGCGTTCGCTGTTATTAGTATATTCTTTTAGATCATCCATCCATCAATCAGAATTTTAGATCTTAGAAGAATACATTAATAGCAACGAGCGCTCACTCAATTATTGAATCTGCTGAACACAGCCATTATATGTTGACCTACAATTTACGTTCCACGATTCAGTAATGGTCATCTTGGGCTTAGGTCCTTAATCTTGGAACGCAATAGGTGTAGAAAGCCTTAAGCTAAGAAATTGACTAATCTGTGATTGATTAATTCCTTAAGACTTAAAGCTTACTACATCTATTATGTTTCGAGATTTAGAGGCTGCGCACAAGGCGCACAATCAAGGAATAGGGAACAGTGAACAGAGAATAAGGACGGAAACATAAGAGTCTTACATAATGTGTAAGAAAATAAATCGATCGAAGTCTTTCATTTCCTTGTTTTCCACAAAATAAAACTCTAAATGATTAATTTTCTTATGTTTTATGCATTATGCGTTATGTAAAGATCTATGCTCCGGCCTCAAGAATTTCAATCTATCAAAAACTGTGTATTCTACAGTACATGATTTCAGATAGATTAAAATAGATCTTATTCTGTTCCCTGTTCCTTTCATTTGCAGTCCCTTAATATTCAGTGCACAGACAACCATAGGCAACTTATATCATCAAACATATGATCATAATTTATTATATAGTCCTTGGTTATATTATTACGCATATTTTTTTACAATTGACTTCCAAGAATTAAACTTATATTATGATTTATGACCCATCTATCATTATTATAATTGACAAAAATATGTAAAGAAAATAATTGTCTATAAAGTAGATATATTTATTATAATTTACTTAATACTTACAAATGCATAAAATCTTGCACATAGAGGAAATATTAGAAATAGAAATAAATATTAAGATTTCAATCTATCAAAAACTATATATTCTGATATAAGTGGTTTTGATAAGTTAAAATCTTAATATTTATTTTTATTCCTAATGTTTTCTCTATTGATGCAGAGCCTAAAAACTATCTATGAACTTATTAGCAGTTCATAGATATAACATTAAAAAAAGCGCAAATATTTTTCTGCTTCTATTATAGGAATTTCGTTTTACTTATTTGTATAGAGAACTTTAATTTAAACATTACATATAGAACATTACTATTATAATTAATTACAGGGGCGGCGAAGTAAAATTTTTCAATGTATGAAGTTCCCGAGGATAGATTGAGGGAGAGGAGAGGAGCGGGAGGGGGGGGGATAAATATATTTCCTCATACATATCTTTTCTACATGGCAAAAGTAGCCGCTCTAATTTTATTTTTTTTTAATAAAATTATTAATGAGCTCCTCCATATTTAACGTATCAATCATTTCTCAATAAATGTACAATGTCGCAATATAATTTAAACGTTTTTGTCTCAATGTCGATCGAAGATAATTTTTTAAATGTCTTAAATAAGAAAATGAACTTTCATTCGAACAAGTTGATGTAGGAATCGTTAAAAGAATGAATTTTACTCATTCTTATACAAGATCTCTGATCTCGTGATTATCATGTCAAAAATTGCACTACATCCTTCGAGCAATGCAGTTTTCTGTTTGTAATTTCTAAATTACAATTTCTAATTTCTAAATTTCTCCCCGATCAAATATCATACAGATATGAAATTTAATGTACGGAATTCCATACATTGAATCGTTCAGTGTATGGAATATTCCATACCAATCATACTACAAATACACCAATACATATTGGAGTCGCCGCCCATGTAATTAAAACTAATAGCTTCGAATAGTGGTTTCACAAGATAATTAATAACCAAAAAGAGCATTCGCGGATATTAATAGCGGCAAATCATACATCGGCATACTCAGCTACTGCTCGAGTATGATTACACCAACATAATATATAGCATACAATTTGCGATGGTAGATTTAATCTGGGGTCATAACAAGATGTACAAAATACAGTCTTGGAATATCCTGAAACAGGGACATAAAAAAAATAGAATATTTGAGGACATAAATCGGATGTCCGAACGTGCTCCCCCACGTATTGTGTGGGTTTTTAATTAGTATTATTGTAATGTGAATTATAACACTAAGGAGAACCAAAAATTCGAAACGTTTGCTATTTTAATTTGTTAATTAAATAATTTTAATAAATCAACATTGCGCATCAATATTCGCGTAAGCTCTTTTTGGCTAATTAATAATCTCATTATTGATTTGACAAGATACTTAAAAAACATACATATGTTTTTATAAAAATAAATATTTTAATATTAATAAAATTGCGTTTTATTGAGAATGTCCAAATATAAAATAGTACTTTAGATATGAAAACTAAAAATAGCTATCATCATTTTCGACCATTCAAGATGAATCTATTCATGCGTCTAATATGACCAGGGACTATAACAAAAATCTTGCACTTTTTTTTAGATATTTCATGAAAGAAAGAGTTTCATGATTCATATTTTTATGATTATTCTAATATCATATACATATACAGATATGAATTTATTCTACTTTTTACACAATAAAGATCTATCATTAAAATCTGTATAACCCTTTGCGCGCGCGCGTGACATGTATTATTTTTATTTGGCAGATAAAATAAATTCGCAAAGTTTGTATTGTTATGATAAATACGACGATGATTATGTAATAATGATAGTAACAGTCGATCATATTTGATGCAAAGGATTGTGATGTTTCACTATAAATTTTCTCACTGATCCGTCTCAAGGGGATCCTAAAGTCAGTATTACCGACTACACACACTAATTTTTGTATAATTGCTTTTTTCTTCTTTTACAGATTTAAAAATCCTTTTCCAAGATTAAAATATACACATTAATATGTGTTTGCAAAGTGGAGTCTATATTAAGAACGAAAAAAATGGTTTAAATTGAAATATTTACCATTGCTTAGTCCAATATGGCGTCAAAGCTGTCAATATCATAACATTTGCTTAATAAAAGCTTTGCAATTTGTACTTATGGAATTGTGGTCCACAGACTAGTAGTTTACAAACAAACAACGCGAAGTTCTTAAAATTAGACTTAGATGTTTAATTAAAATACTATTGTTTTACGAAAATTTATGTATGTGTGCGTGAGATATTAATGTAGCATATAAAGATATGTCGATGTGTCGTATTTTATCGCAATAAAATAGCGATTTTGTCGGAATCGGGCTTCACTTTAGAATCCCCTTAATGTATCTCGGACAAGGATTTGCTCTGCTCACAATAAATCCTCACGCGCTTCTGCTATCTAATGATAACGACAATAATAGTGATGATTATGATGATAATCATGTATGTACGATGATAATCATTACGACGTACACTATAGAGGATGTCCCAAAAACTTATAGATATTTTTAAATATTGTATGGAAAGAGTAAAGAAGCTAAGAATTTTAAAAGACTTAAGCCATGTCAAATGCTAATTCTATAATGATAGTTTGTAATCGGTGAGTTGAAAGCGAGTTTAAAGCCCGTATCAGACTGTCGACTCTGCAAGCTGATCCTCAGCAAACCAATCATAATAAGGCACCGACTGACTGGATCGGCCAACTCGCGTTTACATTCGAGTCTATTTTTCGAGTCGTTAACAATTCAAAATCATAATTAATAAAAATACAAGACTTAATCATGTGATAGTTTGGCGATTGTATAAGGTAATTCGTAAATATAAGGTAATCTGTAGAAAAAACAATTGGGAAAGATGGCATCAAAAAAGAAATTGGCGTCGCAATACGGAAATATTATTAATAAGTGAAAATCGAGAAAGACTTCAGTTCTACGAATCTCTCAGCCGGATTACCTTAAAACATGAAACTTAGCCAGTATTACATCTCGATTTTTAGCCTAGGTATTATATTTCGACATAATTCGTCCGAGATTTGCGATACTCTCGCGTTTTATTAATTTTACTCTTCTATACAATTGAGTCAATCGATGGCAATCGTTGGCATCGACAAGTGTGATCGATCAACTGAAATCGACAGTCAGAATCGGGACAGCAGAATCGGTAGTTTGATATAGCCTCAAAGGATAGTTGGTGAGTCGTGATTGATTGAAATCGATGAATCGGTGAAATTGGCCAGTAGCCAACTTCTAGGATTACAAACTGCCGACATTATAAAATCAGCAAAAGAAATAAAAATAATAATTTTTGAACAAAATTATCCTTACATAGCGTTAAATATTACAAGTCTGGTCTATTTGATCTTGAACTGAAAACATAGCGCTAAAATAATTAAACAATTAACCAACCGAGTCTTATTTAAAAGGAGAAGCTTGATAATTTTAGGACACTCTGTATAGGTACAATTTTTTAAATAGTTATATACATACTATACGTATGTTTCGTGTGTGCATGTATAATTTTGTTTGCGCGCTTGAACATTTTTCTCTATTTTTTTTTTTCGAAATACTTAATTTTCGTCCGAAGAACCGCTAGAACTTTCTGGCATGGTATTGAACCAATTTTCACGAGCTCCGGTAATCCTAGATATAAAGACACTTTAAAGATTCATCTACTAAAATTTTGTATTTGTGATAAACCATCAACAAGTACACTATTTACAAAAGCTAAGGAACGCTCGCAATTTTCAGACCGCTGAAACTCGGCAAAAACTTATTGCAAACAAAGAATCAACACGAAAACATTAAAACACAAATTTCGAATACAAATTAAACTGCTCTTTTAATTTTTTATATGCGATGATTTTTTGTCATCAAGTTTCAACATCAATTGTACAAAAAGTAGGTTCAAAGTTGCCTAGTTCAATTTAAAAAAAAATCGTAAGAAAAAATTTAAAAAATTACAGAGAGGAAATGTACTTTTTTGTGTACATGTTTTTTTTTTTGAAGAAATATCTTTTTATCAAGCTGCACAGTGTTGAGTATAATTTAAAAAAACAAATGTAATCTTTTTTAAGATACAAAACTGTGAAAATAGTTTTCAAAAAATGGTTAAACGCATGCTAAAATACAAATCTCAAACTTCAAAATACTATTTCAATTATTTGTCTGCGATAATTTTTCATTGACAATAAGTTAAGTTTCAACGGTCTGAAAATTATGCATTTTGAGTATTTCGAAAGTATTCCTTATTTTTTGTTATAATAGTGTATATTTTTACTTGACAAAAATATAAAAAAAAGTTATTTATAGCTCTAATGATTCTAAAAATATTAGATTGATAGAATGTCTACCTTGTACGTTGGCGTGTACTCGTCGGCAGTGTAAGTGAAGTTCTATAATACTGTGGCGTAACACTTGATGTTGCTTCGTCCGGTCTTCTGTGCAACGTCATGGTTTCGTGAAGTGATGTAACGAGTTCGTCTTCGTTATCTAAATAATAACGAGAACCCGTCGCGCTCTTACAGTTCTCGCATTCGCTTCGATAATCGTCCGTGTCATCGTGCAAAGTGGGTAACGCTTGTATACTGCAAGTACACGTCACGGACTCGAAGCTGCCACTTGCATTGATTTCGTTAGCTATGCTTAGCGAAGGCTGCGTTAAAGAAGAAAAGTATGACAATTAGTAACGTAAATGTCTTTACATGACGATAAATTAGTAACGTAAATATAATTTATACAACAATGAATTGTATATTTTCACCGTGTATTCCCGAATCCGCTCGGATACATTTGCTGTATTTGTGGTGTATGTTTCCGATTGCGTTAAACTGGACGCCACAGGAGCATCCGTGTAAAATGAGTCCGAGTTTTTGGTACTTTTGTAATTGCCCGGAGCTGTGACTGCGACTGCGGACAGCTGTATAGGACGCGACAGGCTTTGAGGCGCCGCAATGCTGTTCGGCGACAAACGGAGATAGTCCCTCGCTGAGCAATCAGTCAAAACATCCTTTGCTCTGCTAGCGACGCACGTCAATGTTCGCGGAATTGTACGATGGGAAGATACGTCGGAATTCGACAGAGTCGCCGATATTGTAAACGCACCGCCGCTGTCGCCATCGCCGCCGCTCTGCCGCGGAAACATCGTTGTGTGCTGGCGATAGTTCTTAGGTATAGTGGAATGCGATATCGGTAGTAGCGGCTGCGTACTAGTGCTTGTCACTGCGGAATGTTGACTATCATTAAAACTCGTCATAGCGATCGACGAGACCGGTAGATTCTCGTACGTGTTTGTCCCTATTGTGAAACTCGCGGTGGAAGTGCTCGTATTCAGACCAATGGTGGACGATGCGCTGCTTTGGCTTATTGGTCGGTAACCACCAGCATATGCGCTGGGACTAGACAGCAGTCTATTTGACGAAGACATCAAGGGCGTGTGTATGTTACTATCATTAGATGATGCCTGCGTGTTTGCGGTCAAATCATTTTGCGTGTCCGTGACAACCGCCACGCTCGCATGATTGTTAGAATTTGGCATGTAATTGTCCGAGAAGTTCATTGACAGCAACGCGTGCGGATTAATTGATAACAATGCTTGTTCCGCTCTCGCAGCCGCGATCGCTTCCTCATAAGGCGGAGGTGCCTCACCACGTGGAAAGTAATTACTGCCAGGTGGTTTCCATAATGAGTAACCTGTTCCGCAAGGTATGTCGTCCATGGGAACTCCGTGTGATAATCCGCCTCTCTCCAAGTATCCCATGTTACCTAAATTTCTTTGGTCCTCTCCAAGTTGTCTGTTTTCTCGACCTGCCACACAAACTAATACACATATATACATTTTTACATTGTCATATTTGTGAAAAAACTTTCACACTTATACTGTTTTTCAGTAGCAAAACTGATGCGCATTCAAGACACAGCACATAAATATATTTTTATTAAACATACAACTTTAAGTCGATTTGTGTACAACGGTTTTAAGGTACACTGACTGCGCACTAATTCTGCCAATGAAACGCTATTAATTACACACTGTAGTGCATAAGAAAAATGATATAAAGAACATATTAGATAAGTTTTACGAGTTTTAAAAGTATGTAGAATCCTTTACAATTACGTTCTGCTTTTATTTTCAATCGCTGTTAAATACTCTTCTTTTATAATCATTTTCATTTGATCGTCACAGCCACTACAGCTTGAATTTCTGGAATATCAAATCTTTGATTTATTAATTACAACTCCAATATCAAAGAGATAGGACGATATTGATTTTTATGACCATCTTAAATAATGTCTTAAGCTAATATGGATGCTCTGATTGGTATTCGTAGTCGGTTCTTATTTTAAGAACTACTCATCTTAAGTAATGTCTTACCCTCGTACGATGAATGCAGAATCACTTTCACTCATGAACGATAAGACAGTTCGGAATGCGAGAACAGTTAATGAAAAATAGTCACGATGTTATAACTGCATGATGTTAAATTTCATGTTGATAAAAATAGTTGCCAATAAGAAAATGTAGTACTAAAACATTTCTTAGAGTTCTATGAGAAGAAACCAGTGTTTTTGCCATTTGCTGTTTTTCTATATAGTTGATAGTACTTGAATAAAAAATGATTGAAAACCAATATTCAGCAATTTTTAGTAATTAATATTTTGTTAATTATTGCGAAAATTACAAAAGTAGGACTTTTCGACTCAGTTTAATTTGCTCTATCAACACAAAATATTTGGCGGTCATTCTGTACACTCTATACATATATACTACTAGACTACTAACTCGTTTGAAACCGTTACCCCCAATTTTGACGTTGCATTATACGCATGCGTCGAAAACTGTTCCATGTGACCGCGTGACGTATATGCGCACACATACACACCTATTTTGACAGATATATTTTGACCTAATTTAACAGTATTAAAACTATTTATATTTTATTGTACTGAAAACAAAAAAAGTTGAACGAGACGTTTGTATTATATAATTTATAAATAAATTAAATTTTGCACAATGACTATGTGAGTTAATAGCTTTTTAATTCCTTTACAATTCTAGAAGGAATTGAATAAGATCGCATCTTTTATACACGTCTACTAATATTCAATTATCTTTACCTTTTTTCTTAAACTTTCGGAAAAGAAAAAAAAAACACAATTTTTCACAAAATTAAGATTACAATACTAAGGGCATGTGTATGTACAGCTGATGCAGAACGTCGCGCGACACTGCCATATTGTATTCCTTCGGGTTAATTTGTGATGTAGAACCATCGTAACATTTCACATAAGCTTGTCCTAAGGAGTTAACAGTATAGTAGATAATATATATAGAAGTCTGTAGTTACACCTCTTTCAAATGCTCATAATGCACACATGCTGATTATTCAATTGCTATAAGCATATGAGACCTGTAGTTTTAATGCCGCTTCCGAATGGCGGATTTTTCAAGCGGTATTTCTGTGGGCAAGAATACTCTCGGGAAATTGTCGGCTTTCCCGAGAAAGTACATGATACATATCAATATTTTATAAATATTTCTTATTAGAATCGAAACCCGGGGCGTCTGGCATGATAAACCAATGTGCACTGTCTGCCATGTCACATTTGGTCATCTTATTTTAAGTATAAGATCTAACTTTGAATTAATGAATATCGCCTATCGGGAAAATTACAAGTCAGATGAATTAAGTAAGTAAAATTATCTACTCTAAATTCAAACCGCTATGATATGTGATCAATCAAAGAGGGAAATAAAAGGTCTCAACAAAGAGTGAAAATCTCCCAGAGGAGAGTATTAATCTTAAAGAATTCTTTTTTAAGTATCAAATGTTTAAAATATTTTTGTATATTCTTTATTTTATTTACGAGTTTTGTTTCAGAAATTATAAATCGTATTGCGTATATTTGTATTCTAATTGTGATACATGCATCATTATTTCTCACAGAAATTTCTAAAAATCTGTCGTCATAGATTTAAATTAGCCTATCTGATGATGGAAGCATCATATTACCTTGTATCTTACGTTGGCGTAGACGATGTATCAGAAAAAATAACAGACTTAGTGAAAATATTGCTGTTACAAAACTGGCAACCGATCGTAGACCTATATCATAATTTGCGTTTCCATCTATTGCATTAGTCTCCGCTTCGTCAGCTTTGTCGTTAGATATTGACGACAATGTGTCGTCCAGGCAAATAAACTCGCAGCAAGTATTACCTCGCCGAAAAGACTTGCAATTCTCCTATTATACAAAAAGTAAATTTATTATATAAATCTTTAAACTGATTTTTTTTACCTTATTACTAGTTACAAGCAGTTTCATTTTTACTTTTTAAAAGTAATATTGTGTATTATTATTACTTGAGTGCTAACTTTTAACTAATCATCAGCGAATATTTATTGTTTTTTAATAATAATACACTGATTTTTATTTTTAGTGGCACCAAAGTCACTCATTCATTTTAGATTTTGGACAGTAGTTATTCAGTAAACTTTTAGATTAGCTATCCCCTTTCTGATCTCTTTAAAATCTTATATTTTCTAGCCGAGATAATATTTGTTGCAATATTTACAGATTTTCACACAGTACATTAAAATCTCCTTAAAATGAAGTCAATTAAATATGAAATTGAAATTGAAATTAAATTGAATGCCAATTTAATTTGTGGCATTATTGTAGCAGTTTAGTTAAGTACGAAAAATCAATTCGGCGCGCGAGAGATTACAAATGTAGTACATGAATTCATATGGAATTAGTTAAAACATTTAAGATTCCAGCTTTGACCAGTATAGACATTGTTTCTTACTTTTTTTATATACTTTTCAAGATGGCTATTTGTTTGATTAATAAAAAATTCTTTCAGATGTATTCAGCGATGAAAAATACGAATCAAGTTTCGAAGAAGAGAGATTGGAGAAGAAGTGGTTAATCGAAAGTTTACCCCAAAGTTTACCTAGTTCTACAAGTTATATGCCAATTATTGTCAGTCTTGAAACACATTGTTAACCTTTAAGTAGATAGATAATTATTGTACTCTACATAAAACTTTGTTTCTGGAAAAGAAAAATAAATATAATTATCCAGAAATTTTAAAATTAATTATTTTTACAATCCTCTATCTTATATTAGGTGTACAAAAAAGTTCTGAGCTTTAGATTTGATACAACCGAAATAACAATTTAAATTTTATATATTTTCCCGCCTTTTTGTGGTTTTAAAGCGTTAACATTTGGTCTTCTAAAATGCCA
>Ga0157363_1006306_pt1 | contig 11137 bp, 7 predicted proteins | sample AttsexASBM1_FD_111477 | JGI IMG/M metagenome (GOLD analysis project Ga0157363, IMG submission 111477) | Fungus gardens microbial communities from leaf cutter ant in Ribeirão Preto, State of São Paulo, Brazil - Atta sexdens ASBM1 | ecosystem: Host-associated > Fungi > Mycelium > Unclassified ...
AACACGCTCCCGAAGATCATCACTCAATGCTCGTGCCATCACCGTCTCCATCAATGAAAATGGTGAATCACAAGACCTCTTCAGTGTCACCTCTCGATTCAGAGTTCAGTGGAACCGCTCTAGGGCGCCGGTTTGTTCAGCATATCGATGAAGATACAGGCTCATAATAAGTGAGCCTTGAGCTTATTTATCATTACTTTTCATTAGCCCATTAAAGGATCCCCCTTCTGTTCATCAACTGAACCGAATGGTCTTTCATGCGTCTGGAAAGCTTCAGTGCATGTGATGCCGGACAGTATGACAGGAGTTTTGCATGACGACGAAGCATGATCTTTTTATCGATGGTCGCTGGGTCGCAGCCGTGGGCAAGGAATGGATTGACGTCGAGAATCCGGCCACTGGCGAGATTGTCGGTCAGGTGGCGAAAGGAGACAAGGAGGACGTCGATCGCGCCGTCGCTGCTGCTAAGGGGGCTTTTGCATCGTGGAAGAACAGAACCGCGATTGAAAGAGCGGACTATGTTCATGCCCTGAAAGATCTGCTGAAGCGCGACAAGGAAAAGCTCGCGGCAATCATCACATCTGAAATGGGAAAGCCTCTCAAGGAGGCACGGGTAGAGGTTGATTTTGCGATCGGGCTTCTGCGGTTTGCTGCGGAGAATACGCTGCGTCTTCAAGGGGAGATCATCCCTGGCAGCACCTCAGAAGAAAAAATCCTTATTGATCGTGTTCCTCATGGTGTTGTGGGAGCGATTGCTGCTTGGAATTTCCCGCTTGCGCTTTGTGCCCGGAAAATTGGTCCGGCTATTGCGGCGGGCAATACCATTGTGGTCAAGCCGCATGAGTTGACGCCTCTTGCTGCGATCCATCTCGCAAAGCTGGTGGAAGAAGCAAAAATTCCACGTGGCGTTGTGAATGTCGTGACGGGCGATGGAAAAGACGTTGGCGTACCGATTGTAGCGCACAAGGATATTCGCCTGATTACGATGACCGGCTCTACGCCCGCAGGTAAAAAGATCATGGCGGCAGCAGCGGAAACGCTGAAGGAAGTCCGGCTGGAACTGGGCGGCAAGGCGCCGTTCATCGTCATGGAAGATGCGGATATTGAAAAAGCAGCCGAGGCCGCTGTGGTGTCGCGCTTCATGAATACTGGACAGGTCTGCACCTGTAACGAGCGGACCTATATCCATGAGGCTGTTTATGACGCCTTTGTCGCCAAGGTGCGCCAGAAGATTGAAGCCCTGAAGGTCGGCCTGCCTACGGATCCGCAAACCGATATGGGCCCCAAGGTCAGTCTGCCTGAACTGGAGAAGGTTCATGAGATTGTCGAGCATGCGATCAAGCAGGGAGCGAAACTGGAGCTTGGTGGCAAGCGTCTGACTGGTGGAGTGTATGACAAAGGCTATTATTATGAACCCACCCTACTGACGGAGGTTCAGCAGGATATGGACATTGCACATGATGAGGTCTTCGGGCCTGTCATGTCGCTGATCAAGGTGCGGGATTTCGATCAGGCACTCGCCTGGGCAAATGACTGCCGATATGGCTTGTCCGCTTATCTGTTTACCCATGATCTGGGGCGCATCCTGCGCATGACCCGTGAGCTCGAATTTGGCGAGGTTTACGTCAATCGGGGCGGGGGTGAAGCGCCGCAGGGCTTCCATCACGGTTATGGTGAGAGTGGCCTTGGAGGCGAGGACGGACAGCATGGTCTGGAGGCCTATGTCCAGACAAAGACCATCTATCTGAACGCCTGATAACCGGGGCAGCCTCATTTCGATGGGGCTGCCCTTTTTTTATGAGGAACCAATCTTGGCATCATGGACGAAGATGCCGGGGATTATGATGCTCTGCTGTTATCGGGCGGGGTCGGCTCTTTGGATCGGCTGAATAGGTGTTAGTCGAGGCTGTCCACAGCCTTGCGGCCCAGAGCAGGGTCATCGGTGAAGAAGCCGTCCAGGCCGAGGTCCAGATAGCGGCGGATCTCGGCAATCATGCCTGCGGGGTTGCGGGCAGTGGGGCCTGCGTCATTACGAAGTTGGGCGAGCAGGAAGCAGTTTTCGGGGCGTGCCGTGTAGGAATGCACAAGCAGCCCGGCTTTGTGAGCATCACTGACCAGTGTTGAGGGTTCAAGCCAGGCGCCTTTGGCATCACGCGGGATCAGGTCCGTGTTTGACGGGCCGATCACATCTGCATAGCGACGAATTTCAGTGAGGCCATCCCGCGTCATCAGGTCATCGAATGTCGTCTTTTTTCCTGCGGCCAGAAGGTCGGGCGGAATCTGGTTACGCTCACCCATCAGCAGCATCAGGCGTGCTTGTGGGTTGATATCCAGAATCTGTTTGCGGATGCGCCCCAGATTACCTGTCTCAAAAGACTGAACTTCCAGCGGTGCCTGGCGCGTATATTCGTGGCTTGCGATGATCTTTAGGAACGTCGCTTCAGGGTCGTGGCCGAGGGCGTGAAAATGGGTGGAGTGCTTGAGTTCGGGCACCAGGCCGAAGGTTTTTCCACATGCCGCTGCTTCTGCCGCGACGACTTCGATGACTTCTTCGAAGGTCGGGATTGTGAAATGGTCGTCGTAGCGTGTGTTGTGTACGCGGATCGTGGAGAGACGTTCACGGGCGCGGAGGGTCTTGAGTTCGGCGAGCGTGAAATCCGTGGTGAACCAGCCGGTATCCTCCCGGCCATCGATCATCTGGGTGCGGCGGCGAGAAGCAAATTCGGGATGGTCTGCAACGTCGGTGGTACCAGCGATGTTGCTTTCGTGACGGACCACGAGGACGCCGTCCTTGGTCATTACCAGGTCGGGCTCAATGAAGTCCGCGCCATCGGCCATGGCGCGGGCATAGGACGCGAGTGTGTGTTCGGGGCGGAGGGCCGAAGCCCCCCGATGTGCGAATACGAGCGCCTTTGGAGCAAGAGAGGGCGCAGCTTTTGCCCTCAGGTGCAGGGCTGGGAGGGCCAGCGAAAGCAGGCCCAGTGTCTTGCGACGTGAGAGCATGAAAGTGCTCCTTACAGAGAGGCGTTGAGGCTCAGGAAGAACATGCGCGGTGCGATCGGGAAGGCAGAGAACTGACCTGCCGTCTGTGTCGCGTTGACGGTGGACCATCCACGTGCATTTGTCAGATTGGTGATGTTGCCCTGAACCTTCAGGCTGGAAATGTGCGGGATGTGATGGAATGTGTAGCCCGCATTCATGCTGAACAGCGCGTAGGGCGAGACTGACATGTCGTTTGTGTAGGTGGCGTAACGCTTACCGATCACGTCTCCGACGAACTGGCCATAAGCATTGCCCCAGTTTGTGGTGAAGACAAATTTCTCAGACCATGCCGGCATGCCGACGACGTTCTTGCCTGCAGTGTGCACCACGGTCGTGCCGGTGCTGTAGTTATCGTTGTAGACTGACTTATTGTACGACAATGCGTTGTAAAATGAGAAGTGCTCGCCGAAATGCGTCGTGAACGAGAAGTCCATACCGTCTGTCGTCACTGAGCCAACGTTTGCGAGTGTCGTTGCGGCGCCAATGATAGAGGATAGGTTCTGGTTTGTGGCGACAGCCAGCAGGCGGTTCGAGAAGTGGACGTGATAATATTCGATCTGACCTTCAATGGCGGTCAGTGGGCCGAGATTGATCTGACGGTGTTCACGAAGACCTGTTTCGTAGGTCCATGAAGATTCCGGCTTTCCGTTCTTCTTGAATTCTTCGAATGCTGCCTGACTCGTGGCGCCCCACGGGGTGGCGTTGCCGAAGCCTGCGTCCTGAAACGAGCGCATATTCTCCTGGATGTTGGCGAACCACTGCTCGTTGGGCGTGATGTTCCAGACTGCACCAAATGCAGGGAGGAATGGCTTGGCGGCAGCAATTGTTCCACCCGGAACGGTGATGGCTGTGGCAGGTGAGAGCGAACCCGGTTTTGCAGCGACTGGCAGCGTGCCATTTGTGTAGCTCAGCTCGGATTTGAAGCCACCCATGAGGGTGAAGTTCTTCGAGATCTTCCAGCTGTCCTGAAGGTGGGTCACGAATGTGTTGGTGTAGAAATTGTTCGTGTACTGGTCGATCAGGGCGTTTTGCTGGCGCTGGTAAGGAGTCGTGGGGTTATTGGCATCCAGTGGATACCAGCGACGTGCCTGCGTGTTGTTGTTGCGCTCGTACCAGCCACCGACTTCGATGGAATGATTTCCGAGATGTGCGCGCAGAGCGGTGATCAGGCCGCCGCGGTTATCCCAGTATTCGGTCGTACGTGTGGCGTAGCCCGAGCCACCGAAAACGTTGCTGAGGTTCTGGCCCGGAAAATATGCGCTGAAGAGTGTCGGCAGACCTGCGGCGCTGACTGGGCCGGCAACCACACCTTCACCAAGGTCATGGTGATAGTAGATCGAGTTGTCCCAGTGCAGGTTCGCATTGAAGTCATGCGTCCACTTTGAATAGGCAAGGAAATCTTCGCGCTGTGCTGCGGAGTAGTAGTTCCGGTAGTTCAGCGGGTTTGCCTTGTAGGAAGCCGAGTTCAGATAGGATTTCGCGTAATTGAAATCGGGGTAGGTGAAAGGACGGACATAGATGCCCTGGCCCTGCGGGAAGGTTACGCTGTCTTCGTTGGGTTCAACCTTCTGGGACCAGTCGAAGAAGGTGGAGAAATGGTTGTGCTCGTCGTTATGCACGAACTTGGCATTGACCTGATATCCACCCTGATGGCCTGCAAAGTCCCATGCGCGGGCGTCCTGGCGGGAGAAGGAGGCATAGGCCGAATTGCCGTTGCCGAAATCACCCGTGTCGACGCGTGCGAACGTGCGGAACGTAGACCAACTGCCGAAGACCTGCTCGATCTGAGCGCCACGCTTGTGAAGCGGGTCCTGCGTTGTGAACTCGAGTGTTCCACCAAGATTGGACGTCGATGCTGTGCCCAGAGCGCCAGCACCGGATGAGACGGACGCCGAACCGATATTCTCGCTGATGGCTGCACGCTGCGGGGACAGGCCGTTATAGTTTCCGTAAGCCTGATCACCCAGCGGAATGCCATCGAGCGTGAAGCCGAGCTGGTTCTGGTTAAATCCGTGAACGTAGAGCGAAGAATTCTGTTCGTTGTTGCCCCAGGGGTCGGAGTTGTTGAACACGACGCCGGGCAGAATTTCGAGCGCTTTCATCGGGTTTATGCCGGGAAGGATACGCTGCAGCTGAACGTGACCCAGAGTCTGCTCTGAACGGGTACGGCGCGCTGTGATGACAAGCTGTTCGCTTCCACCAGAAACGGCTTTTGCAGCGTGCTGTGCGCGGTGTGGACGCGTGTGCTTGGTGCTGTCCGTTGTGGTGGCTGCATGTGCGATCGGCAATGCAGCCACGAGTGCCAGAGGAGAGCAGAACAGGGACAGCAGCGTGAGGCGCGTGCGCTGCAGACGATGAGACATTTTTGAGGCTTCCCGAAACGAGGCGATGTCGAAACGGGGGGAACCTATGCTCAACTGATCGGGAATAGTGTGAAGGTCTGGTGAAGCTGGTATGACAGAACTGTTACAGCGTTTGCCAACCTAGCCCCACAAGTGCAACGCGCCGTCCGTGGGCGTCCTCACGGAGCACGATGACCTCGCGTTCTTCCAGATATGAAAGCTGACGGCGTGCACGGCCGAGCGAATGTGTGCTGTAGGCACGGGCGAGGGCTTCGTCGTCGGGGCAGGGCAGGCTGTCCAGTGCGTGTCGCGCCAGTAGCAAAAACACGCCCTGGACGTCTTCCGGAAGAGACGCCGCAATGGTTTCGGCCTGTCGCCAGTCTTCCCCATCGGCACGTTCGCGCTCGAGGCCTGAACGGAGCGTGGCAAGAATACGACGAAATGACTTGAGATCCAGGATGTTACGCGGCAGCCCGTGGATGCGCGCGCGGAGCTGGAAATCCTGATAAAGTGTCGCCAGCGGTTTGTAGTCTGCGCCTTCTTCAGCCGCGACTTCGGAGACAAGTTTCCAGATTTGATCCGGATCGAGATCCGTCTGGGCTTCAGGCATAACGGGCTCTTCCGCAGCACGTTCTGAGCCGTAGGCATCGAGCTGTGCGAGGAGATCTGGCGGTGGTGGGCGGTTTTCACGGCGCTGGCGGGGGGCGAATTCCGGGACGGGCTCCAGAATAAGGTCGCGCAGGTCTTCTGCGGCAACAGGCTCAAGCGGCACAAGAACAGGACCGGTGGCGTGACTGGCGGTTTCGACGCGGCCGATGGATACAAGCTTCGGACGTCGCGACAGGGCTGGACCGAGCGCCATGAACTGCCCGCGGGAGAGGTCCCGGAAGGCTTCGGCGGCTCTTCGCTCCATGCCCAGAAGATCTGCTGCACGGGCCATGTCAATGTCCAGAAAGGTTCGTCCCATCAGGAAATTGGAGGCCTCGGCAGCGACATTCTTGGCGAGCTTTGCAAGGCGCTGGGTTGCGATGACGCCAGCAAGCCCTCGTTTTCGGCCACGGCACATAAGATTTGTCATTGCGCCTAATGAAAGGCGGCGTGCCTCGTCGGAAGTATCGCCCGACGTTACGGGTGCAAATAGCTGCGCCTCATCGATCACGACCAGAACCGGGTACCAGTGCGCGCGGGGGGCATCGAACATGCCGTTGAGGAAGGCACCTGCGGCGCGCAGCTGCATTTCAGCCTCTACCTGCTCCAGATTGAGCACGACGGAGGCACGATGGGCACGAACGCGCTCGCCTGCTGCACGGAGGCTGGCTTCGCTTTGGTCTTCGACGTCGATCACCAGATGGCCGTAATGCTCGGCCAGCGTGACGAAGTCTCCCTCAGGGTCGATCATGACCTGCTGGACGAGCGTGGCTGTCTGTTCGAGCAGGCGGCGCAGGAGGTGAGATTTTCCTGATCCAGAGTTGCCCTGAACCAGAAGGCGCGTGGCCAGCAGTTCCGGCAGGTCAATGCAGGTGTCGGAGCCGTCGCGGCCCTGTCCGAGAACGATGGATGTCATGGTGTCAGGCGATAGCGGAATGTGATGATTCAAGCCAGCGAAGCATGCCCTCTGCGGCGGCAAATGCAGTAGAAAAACATCCCTGCAGCAGATATCCGCCGGTTGGGGCCTCCCAGTCGAGCATCTCGCCAGCGGCGAACAGGCCGGAATGTCTGTGGAGCATGAAGTGTTCGTCCAGCGCATCCTGCCGGATGCCGCCTGCTGTGGAAATGGCACTGTTGAGGGCGTCTGTTCCCGTTATGGTAAGGGGGAGCGCCTTGATTGTGTCCGCCAGAGTGGCGGGTGTTGCATCCTTGGGTGTCGCTGCTCGCAGCAAATCTCGGGAGAGGCTGTCGAGCGCGAGAGACTTGCGAAGCCGGTTGGACTGGCTTTCACGGGGGCGTTGGGCCAGCAGGCGTCGAAGAATATCCGCTTGTGTCATCATGGGACGAAGATCGAGAGACAGAACTGCTTTGCCATTTCTGGCTACCGCATTCCGCAATGGGGCTGATAAGGCGTAGAGAGCAGAACCTTCCAGGCCGCGTGCGGTCAGGGTGAGGTCGCTTCGGGTCGTCCGTCCATCAAAATTCAGGGCGACCGAATGCAGGATTGCGCCGGAATGGCGTTCGCGAAATGTGTCGTTCCAGTCTGGAAGGAAGCCGCAATTGGCGGGAGCGAACGGCGTTGTTTCCGAGGGTTCAAGCAGCGTGGTCCACTTTCCATCCGAACCCAGCCTCGACCAGCTTGCTCCCCCCATGGCCAACAATGTTGCGTCTGCTTTTATTGTGGCTGGGCCGTCGGGTGTTTCGAATATGAGGCTGCCGTCTGCGTTTCGTGCTTTCAGTCGATGCCGCGTGCGGGTCTCTACATTTTGGACTGCAAGTCTTCCTAACCATGCTCGAAGCAGTGGGGAAGCTTTCATGGCTTTTGGAAAAATGCGGCCTGAACTGCCCACAAAGCAGGGTTGTCCCAGATCTTCTGCCCATTTGCGAAGGGCCGTGGGTGGAAAGATTTTGAGGGCGGGCGCAAGCCACTCTTGTGCTGTGCCATAGCGCGTCAGAAAACGCTCGAAGGGTTCGTCATGCGTCAGGTTCAGGCCGCTTCGTCCGGCCATGAGAAATTTCCGCGCGACACTTGGCATGCTGTCGAAGATTGTAACCCTGCATCCCTTTGCCGATAGATGTTCAGCGGCAAACAGTCCTGCGGGGCCAGCGCCAATAATGGCAATCGTGAAGGGCGGAGTGGAAGCGTTCATGGCGCGATCATTGCCATGCGAGGCGTGTTTTGTCAGGTTCCCTCGCGCCAGTGCACAGGGAGGCAACAGATGCAGGTTTTTTCAACCGTAGAAGATTTCAGGAAAGCCCGGACGGGATTTGCTGATCTTGGATTCGTGCCGACCATGGGGTTTCTGCATGAAGGACATCTGAGTCTGGTGCGGCGTGCGAAAGCTGAAAATGGTGCTGTGGCCGTCAGCATTTTCGTAAATCCTACCCAGTTTGGCCCTACCGAAGATCTGTCCAGCTATCCGCGTGATCTGGAGCGTGATCTGGAGTTGTTGCGCGAAGCTGGTGCGGATCTGGTTTTCACGCCGGATGTGGATGTTCTGTATCCGCAAGGCTTTGTGACGAAAATAGATGTGGCGGGTGTGGCTGCGGAAATGGAGGGGCGATCACGCCCGGGGCATTTTTCCGGGGTGGCAACTGTAGTGACCAAGCTGTTCAATATCGTGCAGCCGCAGCATGCTTATTTTGGTCAGAAAGATGCGCAGCAATGCGCCGTTGTTCAGCGGTTTGTGCGGGATCTGGATATTCCTGTCCGGATCGTTGTTTGTGAAACCTCTCGCGAGGAAGATGGGCTGGCGCGATCCAGTCGTAATGTGCGGCTGAGTGCGGAAGATCGCCTGCGTGCGCCTGCACTATATCGCGCATTGACAAAAGCTGCGGAGGCCTTTCAGGCGGGCGAGCGCAGGACGTCCGCGCTGGAACAGATCATGACTGAAGAACTCCATGCTGCTGGGCTTGGCGTTGTTGATTATGCGACGGTTGTTTCCCCTGACACTTTTCTGCGTCCGGATATTCTGAGTGAGAAGGGGCTGGCACTTCTTGCTGTGAAATGTGGTGGGGTTCGCTTGATCGATAATATGCTCCTCTAATCAGATTGCCCTCATGTGCTATAAGGGGCTGACACGAGGTTCTATGAAAGGTGTTCACACATGCAGAAGACAATCGCGCAGCGCGTCGCCCAAGGGCAGGGCAGGGAGGCAGCCGATCTGGTCATCCGGGATGTGCGCCTTTTTGATCTGGTGACAGGGGACCTCGTTCCTACGGATATCGCGATCTGCGGGGATCGTATTGTTGGAACGTATGGTTCATATGAAGGTCGCAAGGTCATTGAAGGTCGCGGTCGAATTGCTGTTCCCGGCTTCATCGATACGCATCTGCACGTTGAATCCTCGCTCGTCACGCCTTTTGAATTCGATCGGTGCGTGTTGCCGCATGGCGTTACCACGGCGATCTGTGACCCCCACGAAATGGCGAATGTTCTGGGAAGTCAGACATTTGACTATTTTCTGGGGGCGGCAGAACGCGTGATCATGGATCTGCGTGTCAATCTGTCGAGCTGCGTTCCGGCAACTCCGATGGAGACGTCTGGTGCCACATTGCAGGCCGATGATCTGGCTCCTTATCGTGACCATCCCAAGGTGATTGGGCTCGCGGAATTCATGAATATTCCCGGCGTTCTGAACGGGGATGCGGGATGCCTCGACAAGCTGGCGATGTTTACGGGTGGCCACATTGACGGTCATGCTCCGCTTCTGCGTGGTAAGGCGCTGAACGGGTATCTGTCCGCTGGTATTTCAACGGATCATGAGGCCACCGCAGCGGATGAGGCACTGGAGAAGGTACGTAAGGGGATGGTCGTGCTGATCCGGGAAGGGTCGGTATGTAAGGATCTGGAAGCTCTTGTTCCACTCCTGACGGTTGCGACGTCTCCATTCTTTGCTTTCTGCACGGATGATCGAAATCCGCTTGAGATTGCTCATGAGGGCCATCTGGATTTCCTGATCCGCAGAGCGATTGAGCTTGGGGTGGAGCCGCTGGCTGCGTATCGGGCGGCTTCCATGTCCGCGGCGGCGGCTTTTGGATTGAGAGATCGTGGGCAAATTGCGCCGGGCAAGCGTGCGGATATCGTTCTGCTTGATGATCTTGAGAAATGTGCTGTGTCCGACGTCATCAGTGCGGGTCGTTTAGTAAACGACGCCCTTTTTGCTGGTCGGGATATTCTACCGCCTGTTGGACTGCAGAGTGTGAAGCTGGCGGGCACCATATCGGCGAAAGATATGGAAATTTCTGGAAGTGGTGTTGAACGGCCGGTGATGGGAATCATTCCAGGCCAGATCATTACGGAGTTCCTGCGCTGTGATCTGCCGGAGCGTAATGGCTGTGTTATGGGTGATATCGGGGCAGACGTTGCAAAAGTCTGTGTTGTTGCGCGGCATGGGCACAACGAAAATATTGGTCGCGGCTTCGTCAAGGGATTTGGCTTGAAGCAGGGCGCGCTTGCTTCATCTGTTGGCCATGACAGTCACAATATCTGCGTTGTGGGGACGGATGACGCGGATATGGCACTCGCCGTTAACCGGCTTGCGGAAACGGGCGGCGGATTTATAGCGGTCAGGGACGGAGAGATCGTAGCGGAACTGCGTTTGCCGGTTGCAGGACTGATGAGTGATGGTACTTTCGAGCAGGTTCGTGATGATCTGATCGTGCTTCGCAAGGCTTCAAAGGAAATGGGAGTTTCACTTGAAGAACCATTCCTCCAGCTTGCATTTCTGCCGCTGCCCGTGATCCCGCATCTGAAAATTACAGATATCGGGATGATCGATGTGAAGACGATGGAGTTTGTGTAAGCGCTGGGCCTGAGTTCGCCCAAAGAAATCGGACATGGCAGGACTGCGAGCGCTGCTGCCATGTCTGTGATTCGGAAATGATTTGATAATATTTCTGAGTGGTCGGTTCTTTGTTCAGTGCAATCATGCGCGAGGATAATTCTTTCTAGATGATTGAATATTGATCCGATTTTTCCGGCATACATGAGGCTGGGGAACATTTTCCATACTCTCGCGTTTGACGAAGGTATGAGAAAGGAAATCGATCATGGTTGACTTTGCAAAGATCAAAAAAAACGCTGAGATCATTGGTGCAGATGG
>Ga0157363_1006307_pt1 | contig 11137 bp, 4 predicted proteins | sample AttsexASBM1_FD_111477 | JGI IMG/M metagenome (GOLD analysis project Ga0157363, IMG submission 111477) | Fungus gardens microbial communities from leaf cutter ant in Ribeirão Preto, State of São Paulo, Brazil - Atta sexdens ASBM1 | ecosystem: Host-associated > Fungi > Mycelium > Unclassified ...
GGAAATCAATATTTAATATTAATTCGATATATACAGTACTAAAAATAACAGAAAGATAGATAGAACCAAAATGAACCACCTGTTTTTTCGCAAGCGATAAAATCGCGATAAAAGAAAAAAGAACGAGACGACTAATATAGAAACCTTATTCGAAGGGTGGATTCTGTTTTATGTTAAACTTAACATCCTGTAGGCATCTCGCAAATTTATGATGAATTAAATGTAACTCTGAGAAAAAATTACTCGGATAAAGAAAAAAAGCAGATTGAGAACGCAGCGTTTATTCAATTTTATGCGTCCATAAAATTTAATGATTCGATAACTGATAACTCGTCCTAATTCCGATGCGATAATTTTATTGACAAGTATGGCCATGAAATTTTTTATTAAAATATGTCAGTATTTTGACGTTTCGTGAATTATATTTGCACGACTTGCGAATAATTTCTTGTAACACGAATATTTTTTCGATAAATTTTTGCACACAATTGACGTGATACGAAATTTTATATAAAGTTCATATGTTGTAGCAAATTTTTGTATCACGAGGAAAGAACGAAGTGTTAAAAAAAATAAAATAAATTTGAAAAATTTTTAAAATACTATGTGAATAAGACAGATTTTCCGTGATCATAAAATGACATTTCTGCTGTCGGAAAATGCAAATAATGTAAAGAGTTTTTGTTTTGTGACGCAATATTTAAATTGTTCGAATTTATCCCACTGCTACAATAAAATGTATTTTCGCGCGTGCGCTTTTTAACACTCTGACTATCACATATATTTTAAACGCGTAATGTTTGCAGCAAAATTAACATGGGTCATTATTTCTCAATTATCGGTTTTATTTATCTGATTAAGAAGGATTTTACCGAATATATTTAAAATATTTAAAAAATACTATTTATTAAATTATATCGATACATTTAGAAAACAATAAAAAAATAATAAAAAAATAAATTAAATTTTTTTTCAAGCTCAATATTAAAATTAACTTGGCAATCTCTTTCAAAGTATTAAGAGACAAATATTTATAGACTATTTTCTTGCATTAATACATATTTAAAGTATGACGTAATAAAAATAGTTGCAGACGTGCGGAATGTCATAAGGTGATTCTACACAATTAATAGTATTGACAAATATTGACTATTACTGATATGTAGTTGATATTGATGGATTGATGTAGAATATTGACAGTGATCTGGATTTTGATTCCAGAGCATCAGTTTCGCTTTATTAATTAGGGTCCATGTCACAATACGTCACAGATAGCAATAGATAATGTAAACTAAAGTGAAATATATTGTCAATAATATATTGATTGTATAAGATTATAAAAATACTAAAAAAAAAAATATTAATGGATACTGTTAATATTACTGATTTAATATTACTAACTAGTATTATTAACTGTGTGATATACTTTTATATTTTATTTTTTTACAGTAAGTTTAATTTAAAAAATTTAATTAAAAATTAAGTCAAAGAAGTTTAATGTTGAATATTAAAACGTTATGAAAAAACTGCGTTCAAATAAATTCTCTCGAAGTGACTTTAACGTCATCAAAGAAATTATAAATGAAAAAGTTTACAGATATTAAATAAATATCCATTAAGATAAAGTTACTCGAAAGTTACACGAAAGACAATTAAATATAACTCATATACTTAGCATAGATCATTTCAATGTTCAATGATATAACACATTGCAATGTTTTAATACGTTTCAATTTCAGCAATATTGCAAATATTGTAGCAATGTTGCTGCAAATTCCTGTGCTGTATGAGAAGTAGAAACATAAATAAACTTTTTCTCGAATAAATTTAATATTTCTCTCAGATTTTTTATTTACTCTCTTTAAAAAAATCTATAAAGACACTACACTGTTCGATCTAATTTGATTTTTTATAACAAATAAAATTTAATTTTTTGTCAATCCTCTTACATTTTGATTAATTCGTTTAACATTTAGGCATTAAAATTGCCGTTTTTCAGCCACGGTAGGAATATAAAATTCACGAAAGTCAATCAATACAGTTTTGGGATATACAACGGTGATAAACTTGTATTCCTTTTGCGAGAGGACGTGATCAAAAATTTCGTATCAATCTGTGAATTCAATGAACGATCATTGACCACGCGATAAAATAGAACTCATATCAATAGAACACTCGACACATTCTTTTGTTATCAATTTCAGTCAAATACAAACAGATCATTTATGTATCATTTACCATAATTTATAACGCGCATTAATACATATTGTATACGAGATTCAAAGTGTTTTATTATTTAAGCATATCAAATTAATTTCAAGTTGACATTTGCACATATCAAAATTATCAATTCTATCGAAATGGTTATCGAATGAGATTTGTTTTTATAAATGTTTAAACGGAAAAATTTTACTGCTTTATCTCTTTGTAGAACAGATTTGATTAAATTTATGCAAATGATATTAAATTTCTATCCGTTATCGGAGTCACGTAAAAATAATCGAACAATAAAAATAAAATAAAATATAATAAATATAATAAATATATAATAAAATATAATAAAATACAATAAAATACAATATAATAAAAAATTCGGAACAAATCATAATATTGCTTCCCTTCTCCCCTATATTGAAGAATCGTTGAATGTATCGCGTAACATTGACGCCATTGACGGCTTAATGAATATGCGTTGAAACTGGAGAAAGTACATTTAATTGATCTGTGTAACACGAGTGCAACGATTTCATGCAAATAGAGCAGTATTTACACTGTAAATTATCAGTTAGTAAAATAACGTCGATAAGTTCCCTTTTTCGATATCATAAAAAATGTTTAACAATAAAACCTATATAAAAAATTATGTAAATTTTACAAATACATTATTATGTTGTGCATATTTATGTTTTCATTTTTTTTGCATAACATTTAAATATAATTATTTTTTACATTTATCTAAGCAAAAATTCAAATCTGTGCAATCCAACTGACAAAATTACTATGTTGCAGTACCAGCGATTTCAGTACATATGCGAGAAAATACGCTGAATTGATCGTGATGTATAACAAGTGCTTTTGTAATGATTAGATGCTACTGTGCAGTATTTGCCCTGCAAATTGTTAGCTCTTAATTATTATGCAAAGATGGATAATTATGGTAAATTGCACATTGCTCTGGACATCATATCAAATAGCGAATATCAAATCGCTCGATACGAGCGTGGATGTGCTGTATATAGACTTAGCGTAAAATAACATGTTAATTGTAGTCACTGTGTTGAAAGAATATACATGTTATGACATAATGATTAATGCATTTTCATCCGCGAGAGTAGCTCGTTATGCTTTGCATATTTACTTTATAACATGGATGTAATGACATGTCAGACGGAAATATTTAAAACTCCTACCTATCATCATAGAGATAACAAAATCTCTCCTTATGAAAACTAACAGATTTAATTTAAAATGAATTCTTTTTTACTATAAAAGCTATCTTTACGAGTCTGTAATTTAAATTTTCGTATTCTGGATAAGATAATATTTTTCGCAATCAGTTCTTTACAGGTTTCAGTTAATAATCAAATCGACGATTAATTTTGAGAGATTATTATTATTTCAATTGATTGTGTTGCAAGTTCAAAAATAATCTATCTAAAATAAACTGCGCGTATGCGCAGTCATATATATTAAATAAATATATTTAAACTTAAAATACATATAAAAAGATTGTATTCCAACACCTAATTTTGATTGTAATTAGCGTTTCTTTTACTTACAATTAGTTGATGCATTTATATAAGTGGTCCTGTCCCTTTTAATCTTAATATTGTTTATAATAATATTAAAAATGAATATTTAATGAATACTCTGTAGAGTTTTTTTTCAATTTTGCAAGAAATTAATTTTTTGAAAATGCGATAAAATTATCATGATTATTGACGTAATTGGTTTAATTTAAAATAAACTCTGTTAATTAATATATTCGTATTGGTATTCTTATAAAGTTATATATAATAGCTATAAAATTTAGAAGCAATTTGGGTTTTTTTATTAAAAATTCATTAGAGCATTAGCATATTGTAAGGTTAATAAAAACTAGTTGAAGCCTGTTTAGTTTGTAATGTTAAACTAGTTTGTCGGAAGTCATTTGAATAATTCGGAAATATCTTATATGTCGAGGTGAGAATGAAAATAACGACTTGGCAACGATCCAAAGAACATAAAACTATGCTGTACAAGTTTGTTACTGATTCTAATTTAGCTATTGTTTGCTGAACTATAATAATGGCGACTATGTAGATCAAAATTTTTTTTTTCAAAAAAAGAATTCTCGCTTTTTGTTAAACTAAATTATTTGTTAGCAAAGTTATAATAAAATCCTAGTCAGTTTATAATTTTCAATATTACATAAAATCCAAAAATTAATTTAAATTTTTTCAAAATCTAATCAAGAAAGTTTCTTAAAAAAGTAACTTATTCATGCAACAAACATTTTTATGTACTATCGGAGAAAACGATAGGAAAGAAATAGTAATTTATGTTTCAAACTGCAGTCTAACATAACTTGACAAATTCAGAAATTTATCAAGAAGACTCATTAGTTCACTGCAAGCGAAATTTTTTTTGAAGTTAATACAAAAATATTAAATTACTATTTAAATTATTGCATTAAATAGGTATTTTATTAAATAGGTATTGTAAGTATATAAATATATTCGTTAAATAAAACGTTTTATTTAAAACAATATATTAATATAAAAGAAGAAAATGTAATAATAAAATCAATGTTCTTTTATATCTAAACATTTCTTAAATTAAAAAATATTTTTGGAATATTAAAATTATGATTTAGACTATTTCAGAAATATTAAAAATCCTATATAACATTTTTTGCTATAAATATTTTTTAAAAAAGGAAATTTCAAGGATCGTAGTTCCCGTGGATACATCAGAGATACTAGTAGTAGTAAAATATGACAGGAGTGCTTTATATTTGTAATTGTAATGTCTATAAAAACTATTGTGTCTATAAAAACTATTTTATTACTTAATTGATAAAATATTATGCTTTAATAATGTTTAAACAATTGTAATGTTGATTCAATCCAATACAACTGATTAGCCATAAAGCAATTGCAATACGTATATAGTAAAACTTGCAAATTATTATGACATTTACTCCATATATAAACTATATATATAAACAACGCAACTATTAATTATAATTCTACCATCGTATTAATATATCATTTATTTTAATTATTTAAATGTATTAGTTATTTACATTGTTGTTTAATAATGACTCAACAAATAAACGCTATAATTACACTTGTAATTGTGAAATAAATAAATGATAGTCCAATTGGATTCGAAATTGCGTTTATCGTGATAAATTTTATGTCAGGAAGTAATAAAGATCTGATACGTTTATACGTATACATGTCAGAATAAATAATGTGGGAGGCACTTTAGAATATCTCGCATTAGTATGCATATATTACTTTTCATCTATGCTCCTCATCTATGCTAGCTAGCCGTTTTAAACACGGTCGGTTTATCGATCAACTGGTCGACCTATATCCGCAGCATTATTATTTGACGACTTCGTGTCTTGGCCGTAGTCGAAAAATAGCGGTTATAAGACCAAGAGTAAGACTAAAGAGAATGAGAATTGTCGAACTAGTAATGCCAGTCTCATGTCATATTCTCTGTGATGTCACTCTCAATTGCGCAATTTCAGATAGAACTCAGATAAATTCAATAGGCTAACTTCATTTCCAACGTGTATTAAAAATCGTGATTTCTAGTGATGCAACACGGTGTCTGACGAAGCATTGAATATCCTAACATAAAAAGCAACATCGTAGTAAGCTTCTGAATTGAAATTAACATTGTAAATTTTTATACAAGCGTAATTTTAATTATTCTAAGTATCGAAAATACGTAACCTCTCACTAATTATCACATCTTTACCATGATATATAAATAGGAATCAGTGTGCGTATCCCATATATCATCAAAATCTAAACTAAATAAATATTTAAAAAATCATACATTTATTTATTTAAATGTATATATTAAAAATCTAATAAAGTATATTCTAATAAAATAAAATAATTAATAAAATAAATGCCGGAACACAGTGTGATATCAATTCCATTTCGAGTTTCATTGATCTTGTTTGTAATTGCATTTAAATATTATTTAGATTTGTATGCGCTTTCATATTAATTAAAGGTTATTAATTATAAATTATAATTACAATGCGTTATTTATAGAGAATATAGAATAACTATGCGTGATTTATATGAACATTAGTAATACATTTTAGATTATTTTAATATTCATACATGACTTTTACAAATGTAATAGAGTGTCATACGTTCGACATTAGCGTATATACAAAATGTTGCGTGTGAAAAATATGGAAAGGTGAGTTCAAAATCTCCCTATTGTTCTCTTAAATGTATAACGTGCTAGTGTTGGCGGATTAAAGTTTGAATAATAAATTTATGGTGTTAGGAATAATTTGCGAACTCTCACGCCATTATTCAATACACTGAACTCAATGCATGTGTTTGAATTATACGGCAAAATACATAGAAAACACGTAATTACTCATTTACTAGAACATGCTGCAAACATTATGTTAATTGAGATTTGAATAAATCGCAACTTTCACCAAAATAAGGAAATAATCCAAGAGTAATCTGTTGATTTAACGTATTTTCTTCTCGATTTTTAAGCAACAAAGAATCGAATGATCAAATTGCAGTCGCAGATAAAGACGGTAAAAATTTATTTTCTATTTCCAGCAACTTTTGAATTCTTAACTTATGAACGATTAGCTTACATCAATAGGCAATGATCTTTGTCAATTAAAAAGATCGTAACAAGCATGCTCATAGTAAGCACAATTCGTTGCCGATATTCTACGTTCGATATATCGATCATCTCTTCAGCAAAAGTTCAGCTATCTTTCTGAGCAAAGCTCTTGATGTCAAGCGCACTCGTAGGAAGGACTTGTGAGTTATATTTGATATGTGATGTATGTGGACGTGGTTGATCAAAGGGCAAATCGAACGGTCAGTAAACGAACAATCATAAATCATACGAGATACCTATGTGATTCCATAATGCAATTTAGTTTCAATTTAGCACTATCGTGACTGAAACTAGAGTTCATTAAGTGAAATTTAGAGTTCATAAAGTTCATAGAGTTCATAGAGTTCATATTCGCGATGTGCTTTACAGTCTACTCCCAAATTAAATTATTCTGAATTATATCATTTATTTTGTTCGACAAATAAAAGAAAATGTTAATATCTACCAATATCTTCACTGAAATTTGAACCAAGTTTCTTTTTATAGATATAAATATTTGAGGACATTCTTCAATATTAGATATCTCCAGAAATATTATATATATAGTAAGACTCAATCTTTATTAAAGTTTCATCAGAGGTAATTAAATTAACTAAAAATATTACGTGATACATATTTTTAATTAATCTTATATATCTTCGGTGACATTTTAATAAAGATTGTAATTATATATACCTAGTGAAGCTTAATAACTCAAATTAAATAACTCAATTTTAAATTAAATTTACATTTTCAATTCGATATCTTTAAAGATACAACTTTTTGTTTTAATTTAATTAACTTTACCATGATTGACTATTGGATAATCTTTCATCACGTGTTACGTGTAAGGGAAACAGACTAATTATCGTATGGAATTGATTGTCAAATGCTTATAACTCAAACAGAACATGGCAGAAAAATCTCTTTTTTTACTGTAGATTGCTGATATAATATTAATTTGTTGTGTAAAATGATTTACATCACAAGCATTGTATATATTATTTATAGCGATTTTTAAGAAAATGAAGTTGGTGAGTAAATTTTTTTATCACCTATTTTGTTGTTTTGACAAATGTTTGACATTATTAATCGCGATATCTCTGTATTCATAGAAACATATCTTAGAAGATCTTTGCTACAATTAATTAATCATTATCCTGACAAAGTTTGTGAATACAATCTTTTTTATTAAAAATGGCTATGTGGGGTAGATTGATCAAAATATATTTTTGTATATGTGTCCATAACAAATATGCTATTGCCAATCCTAGAACGTGTGATAATCAATCCAGAACATGAAATTAGTTATTGTAGTGCAATATTTTTGCAGCTTCATTTAAAATTAAATAACTTATTTTTACGATATGATGAATTCACGAGTAATATTTTTTCTAATATCTAAAAGATATAATTATAACGTATATAATATTTCAAAATCAAATATCCACTTTTTTCTAAAAATCACTAATCAAAAATTGTGGCAACCGATCCCGGTTTCCTCTAAAGCATCTGCTAGTTGTAATTTTCCACTCAACAATATAACTGTAATATAAAATATGTGCTATATTATTACGTATTGTTGAATAGAAAATTACAATTAATAGGTAAATACATAAATGTAACTTAGTATTTAAGTAGTAGTAAATACATAAATGTAACTTAGTATTTGCTGAATTACAATGAATATGACTTTCTTTCTTTTATCGATAGAAAAGAAATAGTTATGATTTTTTTTTAAATACAAAATGTGCGCAATGTGCAATTATTATTTTATATTGATTCGTATTTTGAGTACATTTTGTGATGTAAAAAAATTAAAAAAAACTATAGTTAATAAATTTTATAGTTAATTAATGGAAATTTTAAGTAAACTTGGAATACATTGATAATTTTAGCGAATGAGGAAGTTTGCGGTTACTTTCTTGTGCACGTGACATTTGAAACACAATATAAAAGTTTGAATAGATCGCTCGTTGAGATAAAGTAAGATTCGAGTCACGTTTAGCCATCCGAAGGAGGATTGGCTTATCTCCAGACTTACATCTAGGATCTATGAAAATATCAGCAACTTCATTTAAGATTTATTGGTCTTAAAGAACAAAAAAAGGAGTAAATTGAGAAATTTAAATCTATAAAGACTTAATTAAATGTAATGTACACTAAAAACACTATATTATTAAACGCTATATTATTAAAAACGATTTATTAATCAGCGAAATCCTATTAGTGCTATAATATTTGTTAAGTAACACAAGAAAAAAATGGAGCTACATAATCGAAAAGAATCTTTTATAAACAATAATTTTAAAAAGAAAGGAATATATACCTATTTCACGTAAAACATGAACGTTGCACGTAAAAATCAAAAATGCATGTTATGTTCAGTACGCGGCATTATTGGTATACGGTGGCTTGAATCTTAACAGCCTCTATTGTTCTCGCGTGTACGTAAATGTGTGAAGCGCGGTTTGCACACGGGGGCACGCGAATTGTCGTGCGAATATTCGATTTCGCGCGTTTGGTCGGCAGCAATTTTCAGATGCCGGGCGATAACGAATTTAACTATTCGTAGCTGCAGTACAGCGCGAGGAAATCTCGATTTAGCACCTACGTGTGTCTTCGAATCGATCGAGTCCGATCATTTATACCGCCCGTCGCGCCCAGCAGTGCAAATTTGACTTGGCTCCTTGTGTATTCTCGTTATGCCTTATGGCAAAAGGCACGCGCAAACGCGCGCGATGGGTACAAATCAAGTCGATAAATTAAGGGATTTCGCGCCGGGTGCGGTTCTACGAGCAACGTTCGATCATCCTTGATTCCTGGTGTTCCACATTAGATGATGGATGTTGAAAACTCGGTGGCTTTTCCCAACGTAAATGTTAGTGAGAGATCGTCAGTTGTGCCTCATAAGAGCAATATAATAAAAGTATGATGTGTGTTGTTTCCGTTATGACGAAGCGCCCTTTATCTGCGAGGGAATTAAAACATCCTGGAACGGATATAATTCCGATGAATTCAGCTGTTTGAATATGCAGTGAGTTAAACGTCTTAAACTCCGAAGGGAACGTTTTGAACTTTTGCCATTCTTACCACTTTATCAACATTTTACATTTTCAGCCACATTTGTAATTTACATTTGTAACTTATAATTAGTAACGTTCTTATTCTCCTTCTCTTCTTTCTTTCTTGCTACCTTTCTTGTTAAAATAAATTTTATATAATATAAATTTATATAATATAAATTTTATAAAATAAATTTTATGAAATTATTGAATCCTTAAAAGTTATTCATCATATGACATAGAACATAATCTCTATGTTTATTCATGACAATGGAATCGTGATAATTGACATAAGTTGTATGCAACGAGGTCTATAACATGAACGAAAATTAAGTTGTAATTAAAATTTATGAGAAAAAACTTTTCACACAGCACACTTTCTATCGATTAGATTGGAAATAAATGACGTGGTTACGTTTTGTTGTGAAAAAGAATGATGCAAACGGAAAATAGAACACAAAGAAGAGGAAAAGAGAACGCAGAGGTCACGCGAATAAATGAAAAGATAATGCGAACAAATAAAAAGATATAATGTCTATCATCGTTTCATGTGCATGCGATGGCTCTTCTATAGTTAACTTAATAAAAAAATTCTTCGGTAATTACAATAACATCAGCAAGAGAAGGTTAATTTCTTCATCATAATAATTCAAAGCCATCGTTTTTAACTTTCTTACCTTATCAGATCGAAGAATTATTTTACAAAGATAGGAAAAGCCGTATTGTCTAAGTTTTAGATTTACCAAAATAGTGCAAAGGTCTCTTCCATTTTGTGGACTTACTAACCATACCATGTACCAATAATACTAAGCGCTACTTATTGGGCTACAGATTAGACACAATTAGGTCGCAAATAGCCAATAGGAAAGTTGTTGGCATTTCGATTCGAATCAAAGGATTGCGGCTACTTTGATATGTCTAGAGCTTTAGTATTATTTTCAGAACTCTTAGGAAGATAGGAGCTATTAATTAACTAAAGATAGGGAAAAATAAACGGAAGAAAGTCATGTGTCTATACTAATAATAAATCAGCTTATCGAACAAATTGTAGGCTCAGAGTAGGATAACTTACAAAATGCCAGGAAGGATATTATCCATGTCGTAGCCTTACTATTCGACCTATACATACTTTTTCTCGTCGCTCTTTCATACGAATTTACCAAGCAAAAAAATGTTTCATCGTTCCGAATCTAGTTATCCGAAAC